>Ga0315915_1006836_pt1 | contig 13833 bp, 10 predicted proteins | sample MpolbnodulesMG_FD_207738 | JGI IMG/M metagenome (GOLD analysis project Ga0315915, IMG submission 207738) | Medicago polymorpha root nodule microbial communities from Los Angeles, California, United States - branched nodules | ecosystem: Host-associated > Plants > Roots > Nodule | place: USA... | reverse complement strand
AATTGACAATTTTGTCCTCATAATAATTCAAAATTTCAATTATAATTTACAAGATAAATTACAAAGTATAGCACAATGTATTATTTTAAGAGAAAAAAATGGTAAAATAGTAAAATTATCACATAAGCCCTCCATTTCCTTTCCTTGTTGGTTTCTTTAACTCCCAAACAAGGGGAAGGCTTTCCCTCCTTTCTCCCTTCCCTCCCTTCCCTTCCCTTCCCCTCCTTAGCCTTTCCTTTCCTTCCCCTCAAAACTCGCAAACAAAGCCTAAGAGAAACTATTAGGAAAGATTTAGAGATTAATGAGTTGGATCCAAATATGGTTTATGATAGAACATTATGGCATAATTTGATTCATGTCGCCAACCCCACTTAGTGGGATAAGGCTTGGTTGTTGTTGTAAACTCTATGAATTACCTGTGTTAAGAAATGGAGCTAGGGAGGATCACTTTAAAATGAAGCAAAATGTGTCAGGTTTTGGCCATAGTAATTGGGTAACAAAAAACTAGCGCATCTCTTTCTAAATAAGTCATCCAAGAAGTTATCTCGACTCTCGAATTTGATTTTCATAATGAAATATTTTCTTGGTGAATGGAGTTATAATCACTTGTTTGCAGCTCTCACATGTTCATAGCTATATCCAACTTTTAGAGGTAATTATGTTTACTCTTCGTACTAAAACAAAAAATGATGCTTAAAAATACATGAATCTGAAAGTTGAGTGTAGATTACTTTTACTTTTTCAGTACATATGAAATTTTGTTGCAACACAATGTTTAATGTTTGCCACTTTAATCCTAAACACGTTACACGTATTGCCAGGTTCTGATTGCTCTTATACTGACCTCAGGAAGAGATCCTGGCATAGTGCCTCGCAATTCTTATCCTCCACTCCCAGATAATTATGATGGAAGTGACAGTAACAACAGTGAACAAAATCCACCACCACATTTACCACGATCCAAGGAAGTAATTGTCAATGGAATAGCTGTGAGAGTAAAATATTGTGATACTTGCATGCTGTATAGACCTCCCCGCTGCTCTCATTGCTCAGTTTGTGATAACTGTGTGGAGCGATTTGATCATCACTGCCCATGGGTTGGTCAGTGTATTGGACTGGTAATGCTCGTTAATTAAATACAATATCAGTACTATGTGTTCCAATTTAAAGGATTGTATTCAAAAAGATCATTGGGTCTCTTTATAACGTCTTATTATGATTTTCATCAAGAATAATAATTTTTGTGCTGTCATTTTAATTTGTCATCTGTGTTATGTCTTAGATTTCAACTATTGATAAAATCTTCTTGCGCAATTATGAAATCCTGAACAAACAATTTTAGTGGAACATTGACTAAGTTGTCAAAGGGGAGTCTTGGTGCAACGGTAAAGTTGTTGTCATGTGATTGAAAAATGGTGGGACCTCTTCCCGGACCCTGCGTATGCAAGAGCTTTAGTGCATCGGGCTGCCCTTATTGACTAAGCTGTCAGTTTACTGTGATCAAATGGTTACATTTACCTCCTAATTAGAAATGGAATAATATAATCATATTCTAGTTGTTTTGTGTATATATAAAAAATAGTAATGGTTGTTTCTTTGCATGTATATTGGTATTTTCTGCTATATTCCCAAACATCACACTCATTGGTACAAGCACAAGAACAAACACAATTAATAATAATACATAATTATATTTGCAGAAGATATGATCATGAAGTTGCTAAGTTAGAATTTTCTGCTTCTTTTTGCCTCTTTGCTTTATATGTACACGGCGACAGCACAATTACCGGTTCTACTACATGTTTGTTTTCTCTGCAACCCTGCTTTGCCTTTATGTTCATGCCTTTTGCTGGGTTTACATCGTGAGGATCAAGAACTCAGAGGAGATATCGATCTGGAAAGCAATGATCAAAACCCCTGCTTCCATTGCACTAATAATATATACATTCATTGCTGTCTGGTTTGTTGGAGGACTCACTTGTTTCCATACATATCTAATCAGCACAAACCAGGTTTGAACACTATTTAACTCATAATCCCTTGACCTTAAATGCGACTACTTACTATTTCATTTGTAAAACACTCATTCCTTTCTAGTTCATTTTTCTTACATACATTAATGATTGTTCCTTTTGTTCTATGTGCAGTCTACTTATGAAAATTTTAGATACCGGTATGACCGGCAAGTCAACCCTTATAACAAAGGGGTAATTGAGAACTTCAAAGAAGTATTCTGCTCTTCCATTCCCATATCCAAAAACAGTTTCAGGTCCAAGGTTCCAAAAGAACCACCAGAATCATCTAGACGAAGAGGTGTTGATACCCTTATAATGCCAGTTTACAATGAGGCTGATGAGGTGGAAAAAGATTATAAAGACGAGGAATATGGCAAGAGTAGTGATTTAAGTGATACATCTGTGGATTTAGGCAGTATGCTTCACACAGAAAGGGGACAGAGACAAGTTGCTTCCTTTCTAAGGCAGTCCTTGTGGGAACAAAGCAGCAGAAAATGGGAAACAGCTTCTGATGTTCTTGATGAGGTACACGAAGACGGGGAATCAAAGCGGATCACCAGTTGATAGTAGTAATGAACCTGGTGGCAACTCAACAAAAACGCCTCTATAATTTCAGAAAAATTCAAAGATGTAAATTAAAACTACAAAGAAAAATAGGTGGGGGGCAGAGTTTGTTGTGTTGGGACTTGATAGGGAAGTACGGCTTGTGTTTCTTTGGTTAAAAAATGTCATTGGATCTTGCTCATTGATTACTGAGTTTTATTTTTTTTGAGTTATTCTGTGGTGATATAGTTTTTTAAAGGTGGCACTCGTGTAAAGAAGTAGAAGATGGTGAGTAGAAATTGTGGAAAGTGATCCGTCCATTATGTTCATTTACTTTTTTCCCTTCATTTCTTTTGTTTTTGTCCTTATACTATTGCTCCGAGAATTTAATTGCCGGCACCATTTGACTTCGGCATTGTTCTTATGTTTGCTGTGTATTTTATTTTGTTTTATTTATTATAGAGAGGGAAAAAACAGGAGGATAAACTGTATTACATCGATATCATTTTCTCCGATGAATGAATGGGATAGTCAGCGAGTAAGGTAAATACTTCATAGCTGTAACATTTGTACTTGTATTTCCTATGTAACGACGGTTTGAATTTTGGTTGACGGTTTGAATTTTGGTTGGGGGGCTTTGAACTTTGATACTTCATTGATAATAACTTGCCAAAGGGGATTGTGCCGTGATATTGGTGCAGGGAAAGTCAAATATGACCAACTAACTAACTAGAGATCCAATTATCAAATTAAAGCATTTACAAGTCTTTAACGAGCAAAATGTGTACTAGTAGCTAGTATTTACTGTGTTTCAACAATACTTATAACATTTGATGTTAACTCCATAGATTTTCAACAAGGGAAACACTTGATATTACAACATTTCCACGAAGTGAACTAAATTTGATTTGTAGTTACTATTTTATCCATTATTAAAATTTCTATTTTACCACATTGTCTTTGTATGGTAAGCTTTCCTCTTCGTCAAATTTTCTTGGCAAATTGTTCGTACTGTATAGCATGTCTCTTTCAACAACAAAGAATTTGGAATGATAGACGAGTTGACTCTATGTTCATGTTTCGTATGGCAGTTTTGTGGTACTGTAATTTTATTGAAATTCCAAAGTAAAACTTTTGTCAAAATCGTTGAACCGTCGTTATTTTGCTAAATTCACCATTAACACAAACATAAACTATACATTGATAGCTGATTTGTGCAATGTGCGAGTTTCCTTCTTCGTCCTTGTTATGTGAATGTGTGGTTTTTGTGACAAATTTGGCGACGTTACTTAGGTTTTTCTGTGTTATTGTTTGGATGGTTGTTTGTGTAGCAAAACTATAAACATCACAGGGTGAATTAAATTACATATTATTTTATCTTATAGTTTAAGAAAAAGAAATAAGAAAATCATTGAGAATGGCAAGACAGGGAGTCCAGGCAATATATCCTTCGAGGTTTGGAGAAGTCTAAGAAAATGTAATTTTTATTTTTTTTAATTGACAAATGTTAGTTGTTATTTTAGTATTATGCACGCATGGTAAGAAGATTACATCCCTTCTCATTTCTTCTACCCTTACGGGTTTAATTTTGAGTCCTAAAGTCTTTCTTTGCCTCGTAAGTGAAGCACCACCATCTCACCATAAATTTATTATAGAAAATAAAATACTACCATCTGTTTACTACGACAAAGTTATAATGATATATCATCTGCCGAGCTAAAATCATGAAATGGGAACACTGATTCTGGCATGCCGTGTTTGTCTCCTAACTTAACGTTTGACCTCAAGATTGCACATACTAAATTAAAAGCCACCGTTTCGATAATGCCTAGATTCATGTAAACAATTCTCTTTCTCTAGGCATAACAGAATCCTCCAATTGGCTAAGACAATAAAATAGCAAATCTTAAAAGTACATAGAAATGCAATTATCCAGATACTGGAAATGGATTATGGACTTCATGCGATCCTTCTTTCACACCTTTCCTCCTTCTTCCCCTCCTTCTCCACCAGTGGAACTGTGCAATGACATTCTCTTTGAAATCTTTCTACGCCTCCCTCCCGAAGTGCTCCCACGTCTCAGCATCCTTAACAAACAATCTAATGAAATGATTAAAAGCCGCCTGTTTCAAACAACCTATTGGGCACAAAAACTAAGACTCCCTCGCCTTTGTGCTATGGTGTATTACCAACGTAAGTTGACAAACCGAATAGGTTTTACCTTGATCAACAAGGAACATGATCAAAGATTGGACAAGAATGAGTTCCATAAGTATACACAGGTTCCCCAGATTAATTTCCATTCTAGTTACAACACTAGGCTACGCCAAAGGACCAAATCCATGCTTAAATACTACGAGATGGGACCCAAATGGTATCAGAACGGAAATGAATGGCTAATGCCACACTAATGCTACAGGCCAACATCACGGCAGCTTGAAACATATTTAGAATCTCTACCTTTTGGTGGCAAAAAAAATGGTGATTCGGGCAAAACTTGGATAAAATAGGAGTGAAAATGATGTTCAGAATGGAGCAAGTATGATGAGAAAGAAAGGTAGAAAATTCACGGTTAGAGAATCTTTGCCCACTTGAAGCTCAGGGTACAAACACAGTAACTCAATCATTCGTATGGAGATTTTCAGGGGGATTCAGAACAGAAAATATAGCAATGGTTTTTTTTTTTTTTTATTCAAGAAAGTGATTAGTTGCTTAGGTCGAAAATTGTAATCTACAATTCATAAGTTGAATTCAAAACTATATGCAATTTAACATTTTGATTAAACTGCCAGACACTAGATGATTGATTGACAAATCAATAAAATCCATCAAGCACTATCTAATGGAATAAAAGAAAATAGCAACCCAACTCAAGCATTATCTAATGGAATAAAAAAAAATCCACACGAACAAGAAATATCGATTTCAAGTGCAACATGAAAGTAGTTGGAATTTGAAAGCAAGAACCGTTCACACATATAAGTGCTACTGGTAAGCTGACAATATATCAGTGCTATTATAACAATTTCCCACATTACTAATTTTTGTTCTTGCTTGACAATTTAAAACTGATACATGAACCGTTCACTCAAACAAGTTGTCAGTTATTAACCACATGCACTTAGCTTTTCATCATCAATGCTGAAAAGTAAATTAAAAATTCTGACACCATGTCTCGACAAAATATAAAGAATCCAAAATTTGCTAAATATTAACGACAAATTTAAGACTTTGTTTGTTAATTAAGAAAGCACATCAAGGCCGTTGATCTTCATTGCATACTCTGAAACCGTTTCATGATAAGCATGCTCATTTCCATGTAACGCTGTGCACAGTGTGTAAGGCAATTAGTCTCACCGGAACTGAACTTATTCCCAGGCGTGCCTGTGATGCATTTGTCCCAGCATTGACTGGTCATCTTTGCCACCATTTCATTAATCATGGCTCTTTGTTGTTCTTCCTGCATTTGGAGGGCAAAATTAGGGTTGTTATATTACATTACAGGGGAACAACAGGAAAAGTTTATTTAGATTGAAATATTGAAAGAAAAAGAATGCCTAAAACAGAAGGCGGAGCCTGAGACTACATATAAGTGGTATATATCGGAATACCATTTTGATCCCCTAAGCCATAATAATGATAACTGGCAGTTGTCAAACAATGAAACTTAAACAACATGTTCTTCACATTATATGGACAAGAATACACAGAGCTACAGTAATTCATACTAAAATGGCCAGAAAAAAGTACCAGACGTTAACCTCATTAAATGGATAGTAAAATTTAAAACTACAGTAAAGTCATTGTAACTCATACAACACTAATATCATTCAAAGGCATAAATGTAACACATAAAATCAAATAAAAAACAGAACAGATGAAAGGTGTAGCTCATAAATCAAAACTCTAGGTTTTCAAGAGATAAACGGCAAACAGTGGAAGCAGAACAAATATTATCTGCCCTCTGTGTTTGGTTACCATTCCATAATTACAACTATTATTAGATCAATTAGAATGATATCTGCTGACGTACTATTTTTTTTTCCTTCATAAGATAAAGGGGTCTTCTTTTTAGAATCTACTAAGTCAAACAAACGGTAAATGTAGTCAAACATAATTCACAAAAAGAAATAGCTAATAACCAAATCATTTTTACGTTCTTATGGTGTGTTTGGGAGTTGGATTTTGGAGGGCTAAGTCTGTATCAAATAGATATCCTTAGCTGTCCCCTCCAAAAAACAAACTGGAAAATACACCCTTAGAACTACAGTGATCATAAACAGAACAGTGTGTGTTGTTTTACAATTAGCATGACAAATCATATATGTTTTAAACCTATAGTAACAGAATCAACCTTCGCCGCCATAAAATTGATAGCATTAGCATGAAAAATCAAATCTAGAAACATGAAATATTGTATTTCAAGCTTAATCAAAGTGCAATAACAATAACGAATACAGACTTATTTAATGAATTGAAACTGCGAAAAACAGTAAAAGTGTAATGGAATTGAAAAAGGGAGTATCTATTAATCGTAAGAAGGAGAAGAAATAGAACTTACAGAGTAAAACCTCTGCATTTCAGCAGAATTAAGGTCGGAAAGATCCATTGAGAGCGAGCGATTGAGGGAGAGATAGAGGAATTCTAGTGATAAATCTCGCAAAAACCCTAATGAACACGAAACACAATGACTATAGAAAACCCTAGTCCTAAACTTAAGGAAAAACAAGAAAAAAGAAAATATGGCTTGTTCAGCGGGTCTCAGTTTTTAATGGGCCGATTGCTTGGGTGTTAAACATGGCCCAAATCATCGCCTAACTTGAAAAATATTTTTAAAAAAGACAATACTTCCTAAAAACACAAGTAAAAGAATAAAATACCCCCGATGATAGTTAACTACCGCTGTCTTATAACTAAAAAACACGCCGGCAATTAACTTCCTCTGGATTTTTTGGTAATTTACTTGTGTTACTAAGACACAATGAATGTCAGAAAAACAATCTTCTTTAAAAAATAAGACATGTTTTTTTTTATCTCACCTAATCATTTCTCGCGTCGTGCAACATTTCGAATTATATAATTTAGAAGCTCTATAATTTAGAAGTTCATTTTACTGCTTGGTACTGTTTCATTGCAGGTTACTAGGGAGGACAGATGGCTCTGGACTCTGGAGACCTCACATGCTTTCAGTGTTCGTAGCTTGTACAATTTTCTTACACTTCAACCGCCTGCGGAGCTACCAGACGACGCTTCTTCTATCTGGCATAAGGATGTTCCTCTTAAGGTGGTGTTGTTTGCTTGGCGCTTGTTTCGGGACAGATTGTCTACCAAGGACAATCTACTCCGGCGAGGTGTGATTCACTTTGATTCCAGGTTGTGTGTGGCAGGATGCGGCACTGTCGAATCGTCTTATCACTTATTTCTTCATTGTAATTTTTTTGGTACTGTTTGGCACTCACTTTATAGGTGGATTGCCATCTCAGTGGCCAACCCATTTTCTGTGTCCGATCATTTTCATCAGTTTGGCTTTTGTGGTGGCATTGCGAGGAGGAGACGCTCAATCTTACAGGTTATTTGGTTTGCAGCGGTGTGGGAAATTTGGAAGGAAAGAAACAATAGATTATTCAATGGCAAAGAATGCCCCGTCTTTCAGGTGGTTGATAGGATCAAGTCCATCTCCTATATGTGGTTGAAGGCGAAGTATGCAACTCTTCCCCTCAATTTACATGGCTGGTGGATTAGTCCGTTCACCATGTTGGGCATAGGTTAATAGTTTTTTTTCCTTTCTGTATATATTTTCATTTTCCTTGTAAATATTGTTCAGACCTTGTGTTTCTTCCTTGGTACGCCTTGTACTAGGAAGCACACTCTCATATGGTAATATATTTCATTTTAGCTTCTTCAAAAAAAAAGCTCTACAAATACATTAAAGCACACTCTGACACCATATAATATTTTTAATTATATAATTTGAACCATATGTGAAAAGTGGGAGAATACTCCTTCATTTTTTACTTTACACTTTAGACAATTTAGAAGGTTGAATTCAAACAAAATTGAAATAAAATAAAATAGCTTTCAAACAATTGAATCTTTTGGGATTTTAAAAAAACTCAAAATTTAAATTTTCTAAAACGTATTTTTATTTTGGCATATTTGCACTTCTGTTTTATGATGAATTTCGTTCGACTTTTCTTTTTTATAGAAGAGTTAGTCAAGGTCGAAGAGTGATTTAGCCACGGTTGTTCTTTTTTTTTTAGATAGACGAAATGGCAAAGTCATTTTAAACTCAACACAAGTGGAAGTACTGGGGTTCAAACCCCGGTCATGACATGCGGCCTAACAATTTCGGCATTATTGTCAGTTGAGCTAGGACTTCTAGATTAGCCACGGTTGTTCTATCATGGCTAAAAAAAATTAAATTGAAAAATAAGATTAAAATTGTTCTTGACAATTGAGTTTTATGACATTCCATATAAATAAAAACTTGAATTTGTGAGAATTAATTTCTGTTTTTGACAAATTTAAATTTGAGTTTCTGGAATTTCGAAATTCATTTTTAAAACAAGTTTTTGCCAAAAGTCAAACAGTGGTACATGCACAGTCAAATGTGGCTAAAGTTTTAAAAATTGAAAAAAGAAAAAGTCATTCCGGACAATTTATTTTTTAATTTTTAAGAAAATTAAAAAAATCGTGGGAGTATGTGGAATGGGTGTGGGGTTAATGGGTATTTATTTGGACAGCCTTATTTGAAGAAAAAAAATTGTCTTAACTTTGCAATTTTTAAGAAAAAAGTAATTGTTAACTAAAATTCTAATGAAAGATAAGTAAAATTCGACTAAGAATTAAGCGGAAAAGATATCGTATCAAGATTTAAATTTGTTTTAATTATCTTGATAAATGCATTCAATGTTAAATAAATTTTTTTCTAATTTCAAAAAATATGTTTTTCTCATTTTATTTTATTTTTGTTGTTTGTGTTTTTTTGTTGTGGTGGTCGGAGTTTGAACCACGAACTTTGTATATATTATGCATTATCTCTACCAACTGAGCTAAATCCATGAGGATTTTGTGTTTGATTTTATATTGTACATTTTGAAACGAATAAAATTTTGAAATATGTAGATTATTTTTCTTTATTTTTGACAATTGTAGGTTATTTTTCTTATTAACACAAGTCTATTTCAAATAGTACGTTTTTATATTCTTTGGTATATGGGAGTTAAGAACAATAATTTCATAGTCCCCTCAAAAAGAAAAAACAATAATTTCGTAGTATTCAAAGTCACAATCATTGACCAAGTTTCTTATGCATTAAGCATAAATTGCCTTTTCTGATTAGGTAAAGAAAGCACATCAAACTTTGGCAAATTAAGAATAAAAGATCATGTGACACAAATTAAAAGAGAAAGGGTCAAAAACCAGATAAAATGAGAATATTGATTGGTTAGATGCATTAAGAAAGAGAAGTGAGACCCATGTATAGAACTACAAGACACCCATTTAAAGGATTACCACCTACAAAGTGCATTGCTTTTGTTGCTGCTGTTAAGCAAATGAATTCAACCTTGTATAAGATATCCATATATTATAGGGACTTTTATATTCTTTTCAATTTTCTAGCAAGGGAGTGAATCTTTCAAAAATCTTTAGTTAAGTGGGAATAAAAGGAAAACTCTTGAAAGCAAGTTCCAGTAAGCAACATCTTCTTAGTGAAGTAAAGGACCAAACTTAAGTTTTTTTTCCTTACAGCCACAGAAAAGAATCTGTTTATCATACATACAGTTGACAATGCCTATTGGTTTAGCTTATTTATGAAATAATGGACTCTATCGATATTCCATTCTCTGTTGGTCCAAATTCGATTCTCCAAACACTTTATAATACAACAAAATAAAATTCTACATGGCCGAGGTAACATAACTGCTCTCTTCATCTTATAATATAAGGGTTTTTTTTAAACTCATCATATAAGTTGTGTTAACAAATGACTCAAAATTAAAAATATAATTAGTTTTGTCGACTTTTTTTAACAAAAAAAAACAAGAGTTATTAGGTAAATTCGTCTAGACATGGCAACGCGGCGGATCGGGGGCGGGTTTAAGCATCCCCGCCCCCGCTTCCATGCATCCGCCCCCGTCCCCAAACTATATCGGGGGTAAAAATTGAACACCCAACCCTGCCCCCAATGGGACGAGTCTCTCGGCCCCGCCCCCATCCGCAAAAACTCTATTTTTTTATAAAATATTTAAAAAAATGCATATTTTTTTCATTTTTTTAATAGCAACAAAAAACAATAATTAAATATTTAATAAACTTTTTTCAAAAGAGCAAAATAATTATAATAAATATGTTTCTAAAGAGTAATAATATATTAAAATAGGTTGGTGCTTATGGAAATAAGATTATAAAATTTAATAAAGTATATTTAAAAAAGTGGGTGCAGGGCGGGTGGGTGTGGGGCGGGTGTAAGCATCCCCCGCTCCCGTACTAAAAATCCAGATTTCCCCCACACCCGCACTCGCACCCAGTTAAATCGGCTTTTCCCCGTTAAATTTGGGGCGGGGCGGCTGGGTCTGGCGGGGGCAGGTTTTGTTGCCATGTCTAAATCCGTCCCTAAAAATGGGAAAATACTCGGGCAATGTTGAGTCTTAGTGATATTGTTGTGTATTTAATTGATAGATGAATGATTAAAATAAGGGAAATGTTAACAAGTGCCCTCAGGGTACTCTTTTAGGGTCTTAAATAGTAACTTTTTATGAAAACATGTATATTCAATGCATTAGAAATTGAACTATTTGATTTTTCTAAAGAATAATTTCCTAATATGGAATGCTTAAAGAGTGGCTCGGGGCACTCGTTAACAAGACCCAAATAGATTATTATGATGAGAAAGAATGATTGTTCAATAGAGATAAAATCACTCAAATCAACAAACTCAAAGTCATTGAAGTGGAACCCTGCAATATCAATCAAAATAATCGATGATTTTTGCAAATTATATTCCTTGGAGTTGAGTAGGACTGCACGGGGTGGAAAATCTCTCCCTCAAAAGATTTAACATTACTACATTTTCAAAGATGGATTCAAACTCAAAGTGATATTTGCAAATCGACATATATGATATATGGCTTGTATCAAAAAGGAAAAAAAAAGCTTCATCTTTAGAAACACCTGCAGGAGACATGTATGTAAACGGCTGAGTCATCTATCCACCAATACTTGAAATTCATAAATAAAAAAATATATATAGGAGAGAAAGCCTTTGTCAAAAAAAGAATATATAGGAGAAAGCCAAATTAATTTAATACAGTACCAAATCCACCAAGTCACAAAGGTATCTTAAAATGCAGTTCATGTGTGGATATTCTTTAAAATTAATATGTAAATCATAAAATTTTGACCAGTAAGCATTGTCCCCTTTATATGCTTCCCATTCTCTACCTGTTATATATAAATACACCCATGCACGTATATACATATTCGTTAATGTGCCTATCCTCAGCCTCATACTCAAACTGATCAAAATCAAGAGTTTGAAGAGAAAGTTTTAAGCAAATGGAAAAGCTGAATTTAGTGAAAAATGGAGTAAGCAAATTGCCTCCTGGTTTTTGTTTTCAGCCAACGGACGAAGAGCTTGTCTTTCATTACTTGAAATGCAAGATCTTCTCCTATCAATTGTCTGCTTCAATTATTCCTGAGATCAATGTCTGCAAGTATGATCCTTGGGATTTGCCAGGTACTTAGCAAACTAAGCACAACATAATCATGTTACTTTTGTGCTCTATAATATAATGTGATAAATAGATGTTAATACAAAAATGATATAATATATAGCCTTATATAAATAATTTGGTTAAATATTTTACGTGTGTGTGTGATTAGGAAATTGTGGTGAGCAAGATAAGTATTTCTTCAGCAGCAAGGAAGCTAAGTATCGAAACAGCAATCGCATGAACAGAACAACCAATTCTGGTTATTGGAAGGCCACAGGATCAGACAAGAAAGTTGGTGTTTCTTCATCACTAAGTAATGGAATTGCGGGAATAAGAAAAAGTCTTGTATTTTATCAAGGAAAATCTCCAAATGGATCTCGAACTCATTGGATCATGCATGAATATCGCCTAATTAGTGTAGAAACTACTGCTTGCAATCAGGTAATTAATATTCCATTAATCATATATATAGTCTTTTTTACAACCAAAGTGACAATGACCAAATTGGAGTAGATCGTGGCAGCAAAGTCACTCCGTCACTTAGTGCCTTATCTTTAAATGTTGGGTGCAGATGCAAAACTATGGAAACGAGATAGGGAACTGGGTTTTGTGTCGTATATTCACGAAGAAAAGAAGTAATATAGAAAACGGTTACATGATGAAGAGCAATATAGTGATGAATACTAATGTTGAGGTGGCTCAGCCAAGATTCTTTGATTTTATGAGGGTACACAACTCAACTCCGGACCCTACTACTCATTTTTCTATATCCTCGTCTTGTTCAAATTCCAGTGAGGTCTCTTCATCAGAAGAAAGATGCAGCGATATATATACTGATTTTTAGTTACATTCCTTTTATCTGCAAAGTTAATTGTTTATGTCTATTGAGGAAAATGGATCACATGCTTGAGAATTGTTACTGTGGTTTGCTCCTATAAAGAAGTTATTGGAATGCCTCGCAAGAGGATTCACTCCTGCACTCCATACTTGTTCCATATACAACATTAATTTTGACCAGCAGATTTTTAAGTTTGTCTATAGTATAGTACTAATTTATAATTTACATACATATATTATATAGATTGCTAAAATACAGGATGGAGGAAGAGTCTATAAACTATTGGTTCTGTTCTGATTTTTTGGATCATGAACCCTTAAATTTGGACAATAAAGTCTAATCTATAAACACTGCACAAATTGGGTAAAGTGTTCCAACATGATGTTAGAGCTTAACGCTTAATTAACAGTTTTGATGGACCGGCTAAAATAATAATTCAATTGTGGTCGAGGGAAAATGTTGAAAAACTAAGTTCGATATTGAATATAAGGGGGTGTATTGGATCATGATTCTAAGGGATTTTAAAAGACTTTTTTATCATGAAAAGTCTTGTGGTATTCAATCAAGACTCTTTTCAATTTAAAAAAAGTCTTGTGTTCTTTGTCATTTAAAAAAAGTCTTGTGGTATTCAATCAAGACTCTTAATCACTTAAAAAAAGTCTAGTGGTATTCAAAATCATTCAAATTTGGAAGGATTGTTTAATAAATTAGATTTTGATGG
>Ga0315915_1006834_pt1 | contig 13839 bp, 4 predicted proteins | sample MpolbnodulesMG_FD_207738 | JGI IMG/M metagenome (GOLD analysis project Ga0315915, IMG submission 207738) | Medicago polymorpha root nodule microbial communities from Los Angeles, California, United States - branched nodules | ecosystem: Host-associated > Plants > Roots > Nodule | place: USA... | reverse complement strand
TTAAAATTATTTTCGAAAATCAGCTTCACCACGATTTTAATCTTGTCTATCTCAATGGTGTTACATTGGATTAAAGCGGTTAGTTTGATACTTTATCCAATCTCAATTATAATTAATTTTTAATTTTTTAAGGTTATTGAATAAATGAGGTTTTCTTAATGGGAATAAATGAGATATGTGGTCTATAAGTGAGACCACATATATCATTTATTTAATAAACTTAAAAAAAATAAAAAGTTTTTATAGTTAAGATCGGAAGTAGTTGAACTCAAAATTGTTCAATCTTAGGTTGTTTAACCTTAATTAATTCATTAACATTAAACATATTATCTTTATTGTTTTAAATATATATTGCATTCAATCACTTCATACATGTCAATACGATACTCAATACATAATTATGAAAATATCTTTAATCACTTATGATTAAAAAATTATAAAAATTTAATATTTTGAAAATAATTATTGAAAAAAATCAAACAATATCTTATTTGCTAACATTAATATTTATATACTCCCTCTGATCCTTTCTTCAGGAAAAAATAATGCTCCCACTGATATTATATATAGAATAGGAGGGAGTATTGGTTAAAAAATACGATCAAAGTAAGTTATATAATCAGTCCACGTTGTCTAACTAGAACATGTATTTAGAATCGGAAATAGTATAAACAAAAAAGAAAAATGATGTATTTGATATAAAATTTGGATTAAGTACACATTTTTCTCTTATAATTAGGGACTAAGTTTCAATCTTATTGGTGGTTGAAGTCGAAACGTATCATTTTTTACTTTGATTACCATTTTTGGAGGCTCAATCATATTCCTTTTTTATCTGTTATTATGTAGCCTCCTATTTTCTTTTTGCTTTGAGTTGTCTTCCATATAACTACTCTTTTATTAAGTCTTGTCTAGTACACTTTCTGCTGGTAAAAAAATGTTTTGGTTGATTAATATATTCTCTTTTCAGCCTGTTAAAAAAATTAGGAACTAAGTACATCTTATAAGATTAAATTGGTCTGAACCAACATTAATTCAATAGATTCTTATTTGCTCTTTTTAAAATAATCTTTTTATTTAACAAAAATAACCTTTTAACAATTTTGAACTTAAAAGAGTTGAATAGATTAGATTAGTTGAAGGGTCTTGTTAACAAATACTCTAAAAGTATTGTTTAAGAAACCTATAAAAAAAATTGTTTTAAAAATACAAGTCAAACACATGTTAAAGTCATAACTGCGTAATTTCCAATACAAAAGTTGTTACATTTGGATGCTTAAACAATGTTCTAAAGACACTTGTTAACATTTTCCTTAATTGAATTATCAACCAAAAGTGTCACTATTTTATTTTCATTTCGGAACATTGGTCTATACATCTCTTTTTTTTAGAGACCTATAGAATTTGCTATTTTTTGATTTTATCAACCTCGGTTTGCATGCATGCCATTTGAAGATAAAATGTTACATGATATGATAACGTGGTCGTCCAAATATGCTTGTTTAAAGTCCGTTTGATGGTTAGAATAAGATAACATTTTTTTTTTGTCTTAGATGAAGTGGTAATGCACTAAAATTAAGCTCTCACACAACTGTGAGGTCCCGGGTTCGAACCCAGGTCACAACGTTCGGCCTTACAATTTTGATATTTGCCAGTTGAGTTAGGACTTTTAAACTAAACATGATAACATTATCTTAACCAAAGATTAAAATAGGATATGCTATATTGATCATATCTTATCTCTCTATTATGTTCATCAAACGCACTCTCAATATGTGATGTCTTTTTCTTTTTTTATACGTAAGCAGATTTTGCTTTTTACGGTGTCTTTTTACCCTATTTATTGTTTGCTAACTCGTGAAAAAGTGAGAAAACTTTAGCTTACTATAAGTTGATTGTTGTGATTTTGTGTTATCATATTTGTCTTTTTTAGTTTTGTTGTTGTTGAGTTTATAATGAGATTATGAGATTACCATGGGTGGAGAGATATATCTATACCAATTTTGTTTCGACGTTGATATCACACACGTGGTACCTCGTGTGTATTTTATCTTTCACATTAACCTCTTTAATTAGTTTTGATTTTTTTGCTGATTTTATTTTGTGGTAAAGGTTTCTATTTTCTGATGTAAAAGATATTCTGATGATCAAAATTTGATTAAAAAAGTAAGGTGTTGATAGTTTTATCAAAATTAAAAAAAAGTAAGGCGTTAATGTGATTTTAAGTGTGCTGGCTATGACATTACTTTTTTATTCCTAATTTTAAGCTTATGTTTATTCAGCTAATGATTTAAAGAGATTTCTTATACGGAGAATAATCGAATGGGATTTTGTCAAGACTCCGAGAAATGCCAGCTCAGAATTAAATTAAAAAGATTGTCCGTGTCAATAATTCACTTTTTTATGTATATATAGTTAATGATAGATTTTTTTTAAGACAATTAAAAATAGATTTGTGTCTCTAATCTCCACTTGCATGATAATTGGAAAGATTAGAATTTGTACGGTCCAAGGACACGAAATGATTTTAATTTTTTTTTTAAGCAACACGAATATTACATTAGATTAAATAAATGAAGAGATACAAAGATTTAGAGGCCTTATACCTGGCCTAAATACAACCCAACTAGAAATAATCATTATAAGTCAGTCTAAGTGTATCGGCTTTAGTTTATCCTAACAAAAATCCACTTATCATGGATGCAATCCTGCAAACCCACGCACGAGCGTGAAATTAGATCACAAAAAATATGTATAGTTGACATCTGCAAAGAATAGTTAGGGTTTAAAATATCGAATAGATCGACTGCCAACACAATATCAAAATCCAAGTGTCAATAGCTCCATGAACAAAGCAACAAGCATAAAAGTTCTTTTGATCATTAACACTTCGAGAATAGTCACAAAGACTGACACGAATAACCAATACATTACTAACCAAACCCTTACGAGTTAACATAACTAGACCCTTTCGGGTTTTTGAAATTGAACCACAACAAATATGCCAATTTTTAGCCACCCATTCTCTCATTAAGGACATAAGCATAAAAACACATACCAAACAGTTGTCGATGACCAAGAGCCGGCAACACACAAACACCACCATCGACCCAACAAACAAATACCACCAAACCGACGTCGGTGACACAACGACGCCAACGCTGCCACCAACCTTAGAACTCTCAACGACTACGTCCGCTATCGACCAACCCTTCGGCGCAAACTAGAACCAACACTAACTGGAAAGCGTGCAAACCCATAAATAAAATTACATAACAAAGAAGCCAATCCATAACAAAAAACCTACAAGTGAAGAATATTTAGAAAATATACAAGAAACTTTTAGTAAGGTAGTATATAACTTTCGATTATTGTTTCTTATAATAACAAGTGTATCCTTTGTATATGTGTGCTTTGGCGTTTTTTTATTTGTATGATTGAATCTGTATGTTAGACATTATTTTTGTACTAGTACTCCCTCTAAGAATAAGCATACTTGGGATGCTTTTTTCTACACACACACTCACTTTCTTTATCTGCTTCGAAATTTTTTTAATTATTTTGTTTAAAAATATATATTTTTTCACGAAAAAGATATCTGCCCTATTTTGGACTATAGGTAATTTGGTGAGAGGATATCAAATCCCACATGCAATTTGCTTCAACGTTCCAGCATAATGCACATCATCTCATATGATTGACATGGCAAAAACATATAATTAGTGCAAGCCTAACTAAGTTTTCTTTGTACCTTCCAAATCCTAGCTACTTGATTGACCTTTCTACGCAAGATTTATTCACATATACACACACAAAAGACATATTATGTACGCAATCAACATGCCATTTATATTTAGGTCCACTAAGATATTGGTCAAATAGAATCTCAAATCTAAAAATAATGTATGGCCCCATCTTGTTGTGGACCTGTAAGGTCGAGTTCATATGCTTTAATTTATCTCTTAGAAATTAATTTTGTTAGAGAAAGTTGTTGGTAACCCTAACATTAGCTTTTATTTATTTTTTATATGGAGTAAGATTAGTTTTTTTGAGGAAGAAAGTAAAAAACTAGCTTATATTTACTACATGTTATACATTTTTACAAAATATATATCAATCCATTGTATATGGGATGTATACTATACCCGACCAACTGAACAAACTATTTGGATTAGATCGGATCATATTATTCAAGGTTTCAACATCAAATATTCTATAGAATCATGGACTCTTACTCTATATAATAACAATTAGCAAATACCTTTTGTAAAGGGTAATGGGAGAAAGAGGAATCCACCGAATAGTTGGTATTATAATTGATCACACAAGATTTGGCATCTTCTTTTTCAATATTGTGTGTGATTTTGGGATATCTTTATTTTATTTTGCTTGTACTATAGCATATCATAGGAACTTTGGATCTCACTTTACCAAACAGGTAATCAAAGCATTTATTTTTTCTTGGAACGTCGAGAAGAATAAGAAAAACAAAGAAAGAAATATCGTAGCACCCTTCATCTTTTCAAATATTAAAGAGATATGCTATAATATTATAGGAATTCAAAGAAAGAAAGAAAGATCGTAGCATCCTTCATCTTTTCAAATATTAATTATTGTTTACTAGGATTCTATAAAATAAAATAAAAAGATCTCACCAAGTGATTGGCCTCGAGTGTTGAATGAGGTAATAAATCGTTTAGAAAAAACCGAATTCAATGGCTTGGTGAAATAATTTTTAAACAAACTTTACTTACTTTTCAATCAAATTTTAAATTACTATCTAGGGTATCTTTTCCCTGAGAACCAAATAGTTGATAAAAAAAATGGACCTCCAACATTACCACCATTCATGTTGGTACAGTTAATGTAACCAAAAAAAATATTGGTACGGTTAAGGTATTTGTTTAATAAAATGATTTGATTTTTTTCCAACAAAAAAAATTATTTGAATTTTTTTGTTACATATAAAATGATTGAGAAATACTCATTGGTTCCGAAATGAACTTCCAAGAAGTCCGTGACATATTACGGTGTCGGTTTATGGAAATTAAATTTATTAAAAATTATTTAAGGAGATATAGTTAAGTGTAAAACTATCTTTTAACTAAGTGATAATGGTATACAAGTTGTGAATGTATGTTCTTGCTGAAATAGTGAGCCAAAAACTATAAACCACTTATTATCACAAATATTGATCTCATGTTTGGACTGACATTGTTATGCCTAGGTTGGTTTTTGTTGTACCAAATAGGGTTCATTATGTTGATCAATGTATATGATAACTAACTTGCATTGAGCACCCCATCCTCTATCACAAATTCCCCAAATGTTTGTAAGAGTGATAGGTATGTTGAGAATACTACTAAACCAGCTCCAGATATGAAATGCATATTCAAAGAATAGGTGTGTTGAAGTTTCACAATGCTTCGAGCAGAAGTCAAAACTAAGAAGAATATAGCACCTTCTTTCCACGAGCTTCTCATTAGTTTGGAATGCTTGAAAATGATTCCATATTGATTACTTTGGCATTTAAGTCACATGCAATGGTGCCTTGCCAATTAAGAAAAAGATGGACTAATTTTTTTTTTTTGAGGGAAAAAAAGATGGACTAATTGCTTGCTTCTTTTTAGCGAAATGAACTTTTTATTCATAATGTATACAAATATAATAAATACACGTAGCATATTGAAGTCTAAGCATTTCTTTGGCCTAACAGCTACCGGACGCTCCCGCATGTTTAGTGAAAAGCTTGAATGTCCAGCTTCAGCAAATCACGATGAAATGTACGTTGAGAGACGAGAATTTTGGTTTCAACGTGAAACCAAACATGCTATAAGAAGTCACTGCAACGTTGATAAATAATGATTCATTTTGTCTAAGGGACCTAGGTTTAATCCTTTAGACAACTTTAAACACGTCTAAGTTATATTTTAATCAAGTTGTGTCTATGTTTTTGGAAAACAAAAATAATAACTTTTTACAAAAATTTGAAAACTGGAGTATCAAACTCACAATCAAAAGGTGGCATCTAACATATCACACACATTGGATTAATTTCAATACGTTTATAATTTTAATTTCGATTAAAAGGGTAGAAAACAAAATACCCAAAAATTAAAATTTTCAAAAGAAACTTGGAAATGAGATTTAGCAAAGCCAAATTGACTATGAGTTAAAATGATCAATATATAAATAAATTTATATAAAAGTCAATTAAATAAAATGAATTGGACTCTCTTAAAAATCATGATTGAGTTTAACACAACCCACATAACCGACTTGTGGGATGAGCATTATCTCATTTATAAACACATCATTTTTTGTTTAATATAAGACATTTTAAAGACTACTTTCAAGTTAATACCACTAAACCAATTCAAACGGGTAAAAATCCACAAAACAAATTATAAATTAATTAAGGTAAAAATAACTCAAAATCCGCAAACAAATTATAAATTATAGTCAATGATCCTTTTTAGCTTAATCAAAAGTCATAAACTCGAATTAAGCTATAAAAATGCATGAGTTTAAAATCTCATCACTCATCATTCTTCAATTTCATGCTTATTAAGATTAAGGTAAAGAATGGAGTGCGCGGCGAAAGGAAGCGGAACACGGTGCAGCGCCGCCGCAACGACACTCTGTGCACGATGCGAAGCCGTTGCTTATTGTTCACTCTCTCATCGAGTTTGTTTCAATTTCTCATCACTCATCAATCTTCAATTTCATGCTTTTGTTTCTGTTGTTATTGCGTAAATTGATTTCAACTAGTTTCCATTAACATAGCTTCGTTGCTTCTTCTTCTTTTGTTCATTAGATTGCACATTGGAATCATCACAAACACGAGTGTGATAGATTACAGCAACAAATGGAGAGTGTTGAAGTGCTCAATGATTTTCCTTTCACTTTCTCTCATGAAGCAACATTTCAGGTTATTATTTTCTTAGTTTATACTCCTTTTTTAAAATAATTAATAAGGCTCTGTTTGGTGAAGTTGAGCCAAATCAGTAGTTTATTGCGGATAGCTTATAGTGTCTGTTTGGATTGGCTTATTGTAGTCTATATAATGACAATGACATAAACACTTGAAACTATTTGAAAGAACCTATGCAAACAACTTATGACATGTCCTCTAAGATAACTTATAGCTTATACGAAAAACATTAATATTTTGTTATAAAAATAGCTTATACATAAGCGCTTGTCATGATAAGCATTTACGGTGTCTTTGGATTTGCTTAGTTGAGCTTATCTACTGACATAAGTTTTGCAACACTGTTGGGAGAATTTACAAAGCAGCTTATGACAACTTTCATATGTTTTTTCAACTTATTTTCATAAGTTCTCCAATATAGCTTATAAAAACAATTTATAACATACAAAAACAATTTAATGTTTTTTATCTTTTGCTATAAAACTAACTTATGCAAGCTTACACATAAACGCTTATAACGATAAGTGCTTGTGGTATAAGCTCCAAATAAGCTGTTTATCCATACAGGCCCTTATGCTATAAACTGCAAATTAATATATTCGTCCAATTAGGGCCGTATATTGATTCTGTAATAGTTATTTGCTATAGTTTCTCTCACGAGCTTATAACATCTTTTTCCCACTAGTTTTAAGCATTTTTTTTTCATATGCTACTTTAAATAGTGCTCGAGCTTAAAGCTTATCACTTATCATTTTTCTTGTCATTTCTATACATATTATTTTAATTAAATTTTTTATTATTTTACAAATTCCTTTTATGTCATTTTAAATTTATCTATAGTTCAGCCATTAATTTTATCTAATACTTCAAATTTAACCAACTAATTTATCTACTATTAGCTATTGTTTTATTTAAATGATGCTTATGTAATTTAAATAGGTTTGCGCAAAACAAGAAACTAGGTGTTCATTTTTAAGCAAGAGAGACATTCATCAATTGGGAATGTGGATGCATGAATGCCATTGTGGAGCATCATCCACTTCATTTGATCAGTTAGGGTTTTATCTTATTTCCTTCATATTGTGAAACTTGCATTTTATCTAATTTCTATTTTTGAAAGATGAGTTATAGTTTGTGTTGAAGAATTATTCAGTAATTAAGCCATAATTACATACACCCAATGATTATTATACAATTATAACTTTTACAGTTTGATTATAATTTTAGACCAAACTTCAGTTTTAGAATTTTACTTTTGCAGGTTAAACAATTGCTGGGACCTTCCAAGTGTTTTGTGTCCATGTCGCGGTAATTTTATCCTTCAAGCTTCTTCTTGTTCAACTTCTGATTCCTCTTTTTGTTATCAAATTAGAGTAAAACTGAACATATTATAAATTTTCAGGTCCTGACTCTCTGGTATCAGAGCAATTGTGTAGTTGGAGAGACTACTATATCTGGAGGGGCATCCCACTAGACTCACCTATTGCTTTGCTTCTTCAGTGGGTATGATTGTGTAATTTTTTGTTGCAGCCACATTTATGTCGTCCAATGTTGTCAACTAGCTGTTATAGCAGTGTTACAGCATAGCGGATTTTGATGAATCCACTATGAAAGCGACGGCGCTGTCGGCTATTTCACATAGCAGATTTTTTGCCCGCTACACTATCTGCTAAGCTGTTAATTCACAAAGTGGACTTTTGGCATTCTTCTATTTTCTGCAATCTGCTATTGATAAAATTGTTGTCATCGCCATTTGCTTATATTCAACTGTGGTGATGTGTAGTTAGCTTGTTTAGTTTGTATATGCGGTTAGGTTATAAGAAAGGGATGGGGGCCTTGAGTTTACCCACACTTCACCAAAATAAGAAGTCTACCACCTTGTGAATTCTAAGTTTCCCTTCCATTAACTAGTACTACTATCTTTGGAAAGAATTTGCTACTAAATCTTCTGCCTTGATTGTATTAGGTTATTTAGATTGAATGTCTTTTTAAAATTATATATTTGTCTTTATTTCAGCCTCTTACAATATATCATGCTGCTAAACTTGTTGGGATTACAACCTTGAATCTCGAAGTCAGTGATAAGTTGTACATACATTACCTTGGTAAATGACCACCTTCAAATTCTATATAATCATTTTAATTTGTAGTGTGACATTTCTTTTCTTTGATTCTCTTAAATTATGTTTAGGAACGGGTCTGAACTCTGAAGTGATTTACTAGTAATTAAAATATTTTAGTCATCTTCTATCTATGGTTACCAATGAAGCATGTACACCTTTAGGATTGGGCGTGTCTCTATGTCCGACATGCATTTATGCCCGACACACTGTGGTGTTTGACATCCGTACGACACTTGCTCGACAACTCAGACAAGAGTCCCAAAAAAACTTTTTTTCCTTTGCTTTTGCACATGTTAACACTTCTTGGACACATCTACAAACGTTAAGAATGTGTTGAAGCAATGATGATCAATTAGGGGGGTTCAAAATATTAAATTTGATTATTTCTAGCTTTTTGATGGTAGATGGATGAATGAAGGTGGAAGACTATATTGAAGCACATTAGGTTTTGATTGTCAATTTAGGTATTTTATGAATAATCGTCATATTTAATTTAATTATAATAAATAAATATGTATCGGTGTTGGTGTCCTATACTTTTGAGATTAGAAGTGATGTGTCTGTGTTGTGTTTGTTGTCCGTGTCAGAGTCCATGCTTCATACTATACTGTAAAATCTGTCAAACTATTCCAGGGCTCAAGCTGTTGCAATACCTTTTTTGCCCAATGGCACTTCTGCAGTTTTTTTGGGTAAAAATAAGTGCTTTTACTAACTGTGTCACCAATGGTATTTTTGTGATTTTCTTCCCTAAAACATGGTCTGCACATTCAGATGGTCCTACTTTCGCTCGGTAATAAAAGTCCATATTTACACGTTTTATGCCGCATTTGCAAGGTTAAATGTTTTAAAACTTGTTTTTTTTTTCTTTCTAAATTTTTGCTGTTGTCTATGCATATTTAAGGGTTTGTATTTGAAATTCCTCAAGCTAGTCTACATTAGTTATGAAACTCTTTTCTTCTGTCATCTTTATCTGTTATTTTTTTAAAAGGTCATCTTTATCTGTACATTTAATGTATCAAAAGTAACAAATCTACTTTATAAATTGCTTTGTTTACGAAGGTTTGTGTGTGTGTGTGTTAATAATAAATCATTTTTTACGCTTTCACTGCGCATGACTTTGGCTTATTGAAATTCTACATGGAAGGACCCGAGAAGGAGCTGCTACAACTTGCTGTGTTTGGAGAATTACTTGCCCTCTTCCCTGGTGTACATATTCATATAGATCTTGTTGGACCTGCAATTCCTTCTCAAAGGTCGGATGCATTGCTCATTAGTAATTATTCTGTCATCTGATGCTGGTCACTACTTGGTCTAATTATATATCCGTCTTTCCTCCCAGTAAACAGGGATGGTGAAAAGATCAGCATTTCTAAGTATCCTTGTTGCAGTGAAGCCAACTGTGTGTGCAAACTAGCGACTGAAAATGTCAGTATAACCTCTGCATTGACATTGAAGCTTTGGCGAGGATTTTATCATGACAGATACAAAGATATTGTTAAGGTATCCCATTGCTACTTCTGAAAAGAACCGATATGCAAATTTTATTATTACTTGTTCTTACCATGTTACTATCATTCAAGCTAATCTTGCTTGTTTTGATTTTAAGTGTCTGATTCTCCGAAATCAATAATTTTCTCTGATTTTCAGGATTCCTTTCCTCACCTAATTATTGCTCCAAATGGCGGCATTGCTGCCTATTCCAGTTGGTTACCAAGTATTGTATGTGTCCCATCTTTTGCTTATCCTCTGTTTTGGAGTTAGTTTTAGTTTTTTGCTGCCTTCAGTTCAAAAACTATGCGGCACGCTTACACAATTTCCTTATGTTTCCTTTGTTTGCATGATCAAATTTTCAGGAGTTAATTGAAAAGATTTATGTCCCTGCTGTTTTTAGTGATTATTGTGAAGAAGCTTGTCATCTTGCAGCAAGTTGCATAAAGACTGTAACTGGACGCCCTCTTAGATTACCTGTAAGTTTCTAATTCGATCTATGGTGTCCTGTATTGAGAAAGTTAATTCTTCTGATGATTTACTATGAATTTTGATGATCCTTTGTACCCACTCCTATGTAGGTTCAATTAAATCCTTTTAGGCAGCCTATTGCCGTGGAAGACAGCGTGTTGTTGCTTCCATGCTACTCTAATTGCTTTCTTTTTGGTATATAATTGCCAATAGGATTTTACTTCATAAGATAGCTCATATATGATTCTTACGGTTGGCTCTTTTTGAAGCGTCATGTTAGAAACGAAGCAAACTTTGCTTCAATCAAAATCAAAAATAGGAAAGATAATTGCAAGCTATGTTTTACTTAATCAAGAGAAGTAGAGAACTTTTTCCCCCTAATATCGGGTCAAGTTGGGTAACAACTGAGGGTGGAAAACAGAGATTTAATGTTGGACTTCTATAATGCCTCTATTCCTTAAGTTACTATTGAATTAGTAACAGCTTGTCTCTATTGGGTATTATTTTTCTTTCGACATACACACGTCTTTTTTTAATGGTTGTATAAAATCTCTAAATAAGAATCTCTTTTGATATTTTATATCCTTTTCTTGGTTTCAAGATACTCCTCGAGTCTTTTTTATTTTTCACGAGCGAAGTAATGAAGATGCTCTCATCAATTGTTTCCTATCTATGCATCTCAGATTTATTATATTTGTAAAAAATTGAAATTCTAAAATTTTATTGGCAGTGTGTTGGTTTCTGTATTCACGAAGATTGAAGATTGCTTGCTTGTGTGTATTGTTGAATAATAAATTCAGAATAATTGTTCCTTCTTAAATGTAAGGAGGACAAATTATTTTTGATAAAGTTAAATTCTTTCTTGAATCATAAGTTGCTTCTTTGTTGGTTGAGGAATCCTAGAACCATTATATTATCATTCCATTCCAATTTAGTCTTCTTCCATTCATCTCTTATTCATTCAAAAGCTGTTGTATATTGTTGCTTTCTCTGAGGCCCTGGTAAGTATTTCGAACTATTTTTGCTATTTATTTTTCTTTTACATTTTTGTAGTATAACAAAACCAATTTGAATATTTTATAGATAAATTTAAATTGAATTTTATTATCCTATTTATGTACAAGCCTCTTCATCTTATATTACTCTATTTAGTCCTGTTTCTATTTACATGAAATCGTATTTTGTCCGATTTAGCTTAAGAGCTTTTCTTTTGAGGGTATGGTTTCTAGTGACTTTATTTCTCAAGTGTCTTACATTTGATCTATTTAATAGAAGTCGTAAATATGTAGAGTCATATACATAAATATGTGTGTGTCCCTCCCTCCTTTCTCCTTTTTCATTTTGTGTGTCCCCCTCTCTCTCTCTAAATTATAGAGAGAAGATCAAGAGAGATAAAGACACATCATGCAAAAGGAGAAAGAAGGAGAGAGTAAGAAAAAGAGAGGATCCTGGTTCTTTCCGGCCACATCAAACGGTTGGAAGAAAGGGATGATTTATTCATTGCAGTAGGAGGGAGGGAGAGAGAATTAAATTGGCTTAATTACACTTTTGACCCTCTAAGTTTTCCAAAGTTGTGATTTTGGCCCCCTAAAAAAACTCTTTCCAAGCCCCTAAGTTTACTTTTTGCTGCAATTTTAGCCCCTCATGGCAATTAGGGGTCTGAAAAGTAAACTTAGGGGGCTAAAATTGTCATGAGGTGCTAAAATTGCAACATAAAGTAAACTTAAGGGGCTTGAAAAAAGTTTTTTTTTTAGGGGGTCAAAATCACAACTTTGGGAAACTTAGAGGACCAAAAGTGTAATTAAGCCAATTAAATTACGTTTAGCGGCTTTTAAAAAGAAAAGTGTGGGCAATTTTTTTCTTTTTTTTTGGTAATAGAAGTGTGAGCTTTTTATTCAAATATAAATGGTACACATAGCTAATACACACCTAATTTTTGAACGAGTGTGTATTACATTCCCCATTTCTAATATAAAAATGTTCGAATACAATTAACCCCTAAAGAAATCAGTAAAGAAAATAAATTAGAGTACAGAAACATCACAGACAGTAACAATATCTCAATTATGTTGACACCTTAAAACTACTATCTAGTGCTTGTAATGGATAAAATAAATCTTGTATAATCTATTAGGCTGTTTAAATACCTATTTCATATGAATATATTTGAACTAATAATATGACATATGTTTAAATATACTAATAACAAAGTAATATCTCAATCAAATGAAACTCTATTTTATATTTAATGACATTTTAAAGAATCTGAATATATATGATATCATATTTCAATTCTAATTTATAATAATCTATTTAATTGTGAGAAAAATTAATGTAAACTAATACGCTTAAATTATTTAAAAGGTTAAGAAATTTATAAATTAATCCAAAGTATAAAATATAATAAATTAATAGTTTGAATGGCCTAACAATTTTAGTTAAATATAAGCTTTTAATATTTTTTAGTCTTTTCCATTTTAAAACAAGTCTGGTATGAGCTGTGTGACGTAAGCTAGACCTTGGGGCTTTGTCACTCACCCTAATCTTATTCCCACTGCTAATTCTACCTCCACTTACAACATTAACACCACTAACATATACTAACATTTTGTAAAAAAAAAACATATACTAACATGATAATATTTGTTATTTAAAAAAAGTACCACAAAGGTGTTCCACTCCATAATGTACAAGCCACCCAAACACTTAGGGCCCATTTGGATTAGCTTATTTTAGAGTTTATATAAAACAGCTTATGCAAATAAATAAGTTTTTATGTATTATTTATAAGTTTTTAAGGTTGTTTATGAAAAAACAGTTTAT
>Ga0315915_1006832_pt1 | contig 13842 bp, 11 predicted proteins | sample MpolbnodulesMG_FD_207738 | JGI IMG/M metagenome (GOLD analysis project Ga0315915, IMG submission 207738) | Medicago polymorpha root nodule microbial communities from Los Angeles, California, United States - branched nodules | ecosystem: Host-associated > Plants > Roots > Nodule | place: USA... | reverse complement strand
GTTGTTGTTGTTTATGTTGTTAAATTCCGTTGATGAATTGTATATCTATTATTATTGAATGTGAATCTCACCCCTTCTGTTTGAATGTTGCCTCTACGTGGGTAACGTGTAGATAACCAGGATTAGTTGTTGTTGTGAGTTGACTCTCTCATGTGTCGTCTTAGGGTCGTTCTGATATGTAACGGGATGGGGATATTTGCATTGTTTTCCATTTGTTACGTATTATTCATAAACTATGTTGTTGAAACTATTTGAATTAGAATTTCATTAAAGTTGTTTACGTTGAGGCCATAGTGCCAATGTTGTTGAATAATTAATTAATTTTCCGCTGCGATGTAATTGAATTTTGAGAAAGTTGTTTTAATAAATAGTAATTTTTCTCTATTTATATTTTAGTGTAGTGTGACATTCCGTTTAATGTTGAATGCTCTGATTATATGTATTATTTACATTGTTGGGAAAACGGGGTGTTACAGTCCCACCTCTCAGAACAAACAGGAACCGCCCGGATAGGCGTGATTGGCTCCTTGGAAGGCGTCCCCACCTTCTTCCTATTCGAAGGCTCCTGTACCAGCTCTTCAGGAGGACCATCACCTTCCAAGTCCACCACAGGACCAGAGGTCGAGCCGGAGCCAGATCCGGTGATAAGGTGTTCCATGGATTGGACGTTCTTACGCCACCTCTTGGCGGAGACCTTCTTATTGGCTTCATTCACAAGGGCTCCCAAGTCTTTCATTTTTCTTGCAAAACGTAGAAAGGAAAAAACTCATCAGATCTGAGAGATAACACGCAAAAAACAGGCTTATTAAGGGTGAAAAGAAGGTACAAACTACCAAGACAATCTTCGAAGTTTTCCGACGTCAACAACTCGTGGGTATTGATGTGGCGGGCTCTGTTAACGGGGTCCCGTCCGCGCTCATCAATGGGTTTCCCCGTTTTTCGGTTTTGATCCTCTATGGGAAACGCCCAAAGTTGTTGGCGCATATCTGTCTCTTCCTCCATGAGATTAGCAAGGGTTCGACCAAAATCTTTTGGCTCGTAGCCAAAGTGATCCTGAGACCAGCACAGATGGAAAAGAGGGCGGCGTTCCTAAACACCATCCTTCACCGCCTCCAGAAGAGTATCCAGAGCTGCTTCACTCCTCGGTCTTACCAAGAAGAAGCTCTCTTTGAAACTCCGCACTTTCCAAGCAAATATCTCGAACATCTTTTGGGTCTGACGAAAAGAAACCCAGTTCGCACCTCGTTGTACGGTAAAGAAGAAGAAGAAGACATTCTTGGAAGTAGGAATGCGGAGATAATCACACACCAAATCGAAGGCCCTCATGAAGGCATAAGAGTTGGGGTGAATTTGAGAGGGAGACAACTTGGTCCAGCGGAGCATCTCTCGCTGGAAGTTGGAGAAAGGGAGCCGAAAACCCATGTCTTTGAAAACCACTTCATACATGGGAAAGGCATGATTTTCGTACTCTGAGCACACTCGATCAGATGTGCTCGGAAGTACCAACTCCCAATCTCCTACTTCACCAATAGAGCCAAAGGGAATCTCTCCCACTCCGTCAGTAGCAAAGGTTGACTCCGTTTCTAAGGGTTCTTCCCCCAACCAAGAAGAGATAGGTGCGACAGCTTCCTCGTTCGCCATGGAGAACCTGAAAGAGCAAGGGGAAAAGTGAATCCAACATTCAGATCCACCCTTCCTTCACCCATCAGGTCGACCACGGCGAGGAAGGGATAAAACACCACCGCTAAAAGCCAAGGAACAAAACAAATAGAAAGTCTATCCCAAGGAATCTGTTCCGAAGCGAGTAGGACTGACGTTTATATATGGAAACCATGGCCTGTCGCCAATGTTTTTCTAAAAATATGGAAAACAGACAGCAAATCCTAGAACTCCTTACACACGGCGGAAACCACCGTAACAAACGGCAGAAACCACCGAGTCGGAGTAACTTCTACCCTAAAAAGCATGCATTTCTACGGTTTCTTAAACAGGAAACTAAAGAAGCCAAGTATGAAATAAGGGAAAGAAGAATGATCAGAGTTTTACTTGTCACAATGGATGAAATGGACTTGAAGTGAGAAAATGAAGGACCAAAAATGCTTCGCCTTTGAAGGAACTCTTGAAAAAATCTCTAAGTTTCTGAAAAAATGAAATGTTGTAATGTCCCAAACAAACGTTTGAACTATTTATAGTCATTTCATAAAACCTCCTAAAGGTCGTGAGGCCCCAATCTGGTGCAGCCGTTCACATACAACTCTCCACTCAAATGACATGCCTACGGTCCTGATTAAATCAAATCATCCATCCAAGGGCTCTGATCACTCGTAGCGGTTCTCTAAACGTCAGGATTAAATCAACGGTACTGATGACACTTTGGAAACACAAACCAAGAACACTCTGCAGACTATAAGTACTCAAGTACTGCAATAGCCTTTACACGTGTCACTCAGAAGCCAAAGGTCATGCCTCCTCAGTCTTTCCCTCGAGACGTGGGCATTAATTGTGGAATGACAATCAACCAAACTTCCTGACGATTTCGTAACCACCAATGCTAACGGTTCCTGGATTCAGAGGCGTCTTCATATCCGTCAAACGAGATCAGCTTACTCTCGGGCAGAGAACTCACAAAAGCGAACTTCCTTCATACAACCGACCACGAACAATCAAAGATGCCTGCACTTAAGTCATCACTCTTTATCAAGAGCAACGACTTGGTGGGCTACTGTTCTAGACCGGCCAAAAGGATCTTTAGCCCATTTACTTAGGCCCAATACAATCCAAAGCTCAAACACCACGTTTGGTAAACTTACTTGCAACACACCCCTTTCCTGCAAGGGGGTGCACGGAGCGAGCGAGACCGGTTCAAACGAGCCACAACGTCTCTCTGCACATTCCCACAATAAACTCTCTAGCGGTTACACTTTCCACGATTTCGTAACCGCCAGAGCCAAGTGTGCCATTACAACGGCTCTGCAGCCCTCCACCTCTATAAATAATGGACTCATAGCAGTCCCCAAGGTAGAATCTATCTCTTCCTCAAAGCCCTCACTCTCTGATCTCTACTTACTTGAGCGTCGGAGTGTCTGCAGGTACACAACCCCCATCTGCTCCAAGGAGCATTCTGACGCATTCTACCACCACTTAAACCACTGCATTCAAAGCACCGACAGTCACTTTCTGATCAGGTACGATCAGTTTCTATTATATTCCATTTTGGCTTGTAAAAAAAAATATATACTTGTTTGCAAATAGAATATATATATATATATATATATTATTCAATGATTCATATTTTTTTATCTAGACATCCACATTCTATATACTATGTTATTGATACAAAAAATTTGTCATTATTTTATAATGATTGATCTCCTTCTAGGAATTTGTGAGCGCACAAAGTTGGTTCTCTTCTACCAACCAATTTCTTTTTTCCATATTTAAGAATAGTGGCCGAGTCATGGGCACTTGCTTAAATGATCTAAATCTCTTTTCACCTAAACCAGTTTTTTTGTTTTTACAATAATCAATTCATTGTTTGTCACTCTCATATGCATCGACAATGTGAAGTAAGAAAGAATGAATATAGTCTTAATACTTAAATGAGGGATTAAAATAGACGAAAATTAGAGGAACTATAACTACACCTAGATACAAAATAATGACTTTTTTGCAAGAGACAAAATTATTGAATTACCTATTTGAAATAAATATATCATGCCAATATCATTAAATCCCAAAGCCACCATATTTGGAAGGTGTGAGCCTAGAGAGGGATGGAATTATGCAATCACATAGTATAAAGAAACTGCAAGTATTGGCAATGTAAGGAGGCATGCAGTGGCAGTGAGGTGAAAGTTGAGTGGATCCCATAAGTTAAGGGGAAGGACCACTTCCATCATTCTGACCCAACACCTCAATCCCAATCCAATCCCTTGTTCCCCTTTTTTCAAGTTTCTTTATTAAACTAGAAAAGAAAAGGACCACATAACAGTTCCGCGTGACCCCTGCCCTGCTATTCACTCTCAGTCTGTGCTAGTACTTAAATGCCATAATAACTTGTTTTTACTTTACATTTTTTATTTTTTCATTATGTTCCAAATTCCGTTAAGGACCAATCCATTGGCAAAATGGGTCACCTCAATCAGTAATTCGAACCATCATATGAAGGCGTCTTAGAGACATTCTAGATGATTGGATCATGGTCATTTAATCAAGTTTGAACAATTTGATAAAGTGCAAATCATAATTTATCTACGGTGATCGACAAAGATAAATGTCTATAATACAATATTGGATCATAACATTCGAAATCATGACACTATGGTGATCGGTATGGTGAAAATCTAAACCTAAACATCGATGAGAGTAGTTATCTCTCTCATATTTATTGGCGGTTATCCTTCACAAACCTAAACATAGAGGATTTAACGTCTATGGATTTGCATCCACTACGTCAGAGAGATGTGAAGACCTTGTTTGGTGGCTTTTATGAAGATCCAAGTTCTGGCGTGTGTTATTTTGGGTTGCGACGCCGTGTTACAATGGATCTGGTTTGACTCGAAAGGGTTTGTTATGACTTGTACTCCCCCATCCATGTATGTAAGCTCTTTGCATTTCACATTTCTTAAGAAAAGTTGTTAGTAAATCTATTAATGTGTTTATTTTGTGTGTTAATATTATCAAATTATGTTTTGTTTGTATATGTATTAAATTTGATTTTTTATATTTCTAGACAAGTTAGTAGTATTAATTAGGGGTATGTTTAGAAAAATAATAATAAATGCATCTAGTAATTTGAAAAGGGGTTTATATTTAAAGACAAATTTTTAGTCAAAAAGGTGCTTAGATATAGGGACGACGATAGTTTTTTTGCAGAGAGTTGATGGATCTTGAATCATTCTGTGTTAACAGACGATTCATATGCCAATTGAGAAGCTCAGAACACTTGTTTTGGGTTTGTCGTATCTCAGTCATCATGTTGTTTGACATGGGACTGTGTGGACTCGAAAGAGTTATTAATGGCTGTTGCGGTTTTTGCAGGGAGCTGATAATACGTGATCCGATTTTGTGTTGACGGTCGATTCATTCGCCAAATTATAAACCTGCTTGGTCTCTCAAACGTATATCGTTTATGGTGTTCGTTTGTTAGAATTGTTTATGGTTGGATCCACTGTGTTGTTCTTCTTTGATGTGTTACTGTTGATTCACATGAATTGACTAGGTTAGTTTTTATGTAGTTTTTTCTTTTTTTTAATAATATATATGACCAATTGACAGAAGATTAGAGTAGGGTACCAACTTAGTTGGATGCCAATATTCTTGATGTCATTTTGCTCTTAGCTTATAAAAAAAATCATGACACTATGAAGTCCAACTTACGATTGATGTTCAAGTTTAATCACAGATTAACCCTAATCTCAATTATTGTACTTTTGCAAGTACACATTGAATTTTTACTTGTATTTTTTACTTTGATAATCAACTAAGTAAAGAATTATTTAAAAAATATATATAATATATGTTGGAACAAAATACGTTTAACAAACATTACCCTTAGAGTGGGGGAGATTGTTAGAACGAAAAATGTTTAACAATAAGTTACCCTTAGAGTTTTGATGATAACAAGGTATTAAAAAATGTCAATTGGATATGCTAATATTTGTTCAAGTGTATAGGACCATAGACAACATTTGATATATTTATAAGGTTCTGGAAGAACAAAAGAGAGCAAAAGAATCAACAAAAAGGAAACTTGAAGCTCCTGAAGAAAAGTGCTCCTGAAGTTCAAAGCGCTCCTGAAGTGATGACGTCATCAGAAGCCAGTTCATCAGAAGCACCTCATCAGAAGCAAGATCACCAGAATCTGAAGTTCGTCAGGAGCTGAAGAACTTAAAGCTTCAAGAGCTGGAATCTTATTTAATCATGCCTAAGAGTTGCTAAAGACGGAAAGAAGTATAACAACGGCCTTGAGATGAAATTTGAAAGCATTGGAAGCTTATTCTATCAAGAGCGTTGAAAAATGATAAATGTACGAACTGTACAACCACCTTCTCCACTACTTGGGTCGTGCTTTGCAACAAGACAAGGATAACAGCTCTGCCTGCAGAAATGTTCCTTCATACAAGGAATGGATTTGAAATTGATCCTTCATAGGACAATAACCATATTAGGCAAAAGATCATTGGTGATTATCAACAAGTTTCAAACGACTCTTTTTGTATTGCTGTCAAGTTCCAACTTATCTCTTCACACCTCTATATAAAGGAGTAAAGACCTACAAGTTGGAAAACACAACACATTACAACTGATATACAAGCAATACAAGAATCCACAACGTATACAGACACACAAAGCTAGACTCTCAACAATTCAAAGTTCATACTCTGTTATTGTTCTGTTTTCATTGTTACTTTAGAATTTCTTAGCAAAGCTCACATTTTAGAAATTCTATAGTATTAAGAGTCTTAGAGTTTGTTTCTGTTTTGTATTGTGAACACCACTGATTGTATATCAAGTGTTCAAACTCAAACATATTTCTTTGTAATTTTGTTTGATCGTAAGTCTCTTGCTTGTGTGCTTGAGCATTTGTAAGTCCCTTGTAGTTGTACTAGAGCATTGGAAAGTCTCTTGCTTGTGTGCTTGAGCATATGAAATCTCTTGCTTGTGTGCTTGAGTACTTGTAATTTGAGATTACATTTTAATGAACTCTCCTTGGAAGTGCAAGGGGGACATGACTACTTCCGGTTTGTGGAAGAAACTTGTATAATTGTTTTGTGTCTTTCTTCTCTCTCTCTCTTACTCTGTTTTTATCCACTGCGCATTTAGTTTATGATCACTACTTCAGAAGCTGATTGTTATCTGCTTCTGAACTGTGACATCAGTAGGAGAAACGAAGAAAAAACAAACACAATTCAACCCCCCTTCTTGTGTTTTTCTCACCTTCAATATATAGAATTTTTTTTGTTAAGCGGGCTAACGGCTACCACGACCTGTTTAGACTAGCCATAACGAGTATCAGGATTTTTAGGGCCGGGCTAAAAAACCTTATAAAAATTCAGGCTCAATATTTAAAACCCAAACCTTATAATTAATCGAGTTAAACGAACCGGTCTATACATTTTGACAACCCTACTATAAAGTCCAACTTACGGATGACATTCAAGTTCAATCACACATCTTAAGACTATATAAGCCTTACATCATCACCTCATAAAGTATGTTTTATTCTAACCTTAGCCACCTACCAAGATCATATACTAATTTAAGTCTTAAGGCGTCTTTTGCATATACACTCATTTCCGCAAGGTCGAAGACGGAGATTCAGGTCAAACACATTATCTAAGTAGTATTCTTCGAACAGTCGAAATAAACAATTTGTTGTGTGAACCAGGTTAAAACCCTTAACCATATCACTTTAATTTGTAACAAGAAATTCAAATTTATAAAATTAAACAAAAATAAACAGAAGAATATTTAAAAACGATGAACAGGAAAAAGTAGTAAAACAAAGTAGATTAAAGGCTATATATGTTTGTTTGTCTAGCCAAGCCAAACAGTACCACTGCCGGCGGCATCTCTTACCTTACCCTAATCTAAATCGTTAGATCAGCAGCTAGATAGATTATAGTAGCACAGTCCAGTTGACAGTGGTGTTTCAAGCAGTGACAACTTTCTCAGCTTTTTACAAATGTACGAACATGATTCAATTATCTTTGGCCCACACTAGTAAATTATGTTATGTGCAGTACTATGTTGTGGTCCATGAAACCTCGTTAAGACACGTGTCAGACTTGGGTGCTCTAGTCGCTTTCCGGTTGGGTAGTTGCCAGCCCAGACCACTGCCACTCTCTCCTCTTACGTCGTTTTGAGTTTATTGGCCCACAGAGAGAATATGTATTGTATGTGAGAGCCAGTTACTACTGTGTGTGTGATGTGTGTGCTAACACTTTTCAACCATAATACCATATGATTAAAGAGAATGAATATTAATTAGTATAAAATTTATTAAAAACGGTTAAGTTTTACATATTTTGTTTTAAGAAATATAATTAAAGATAAAATCATTCTTATGTAGTTTTTTTTTAATAAACATCATTACTCCCTCCGCCCCTTAATACTTGACACAGTTGACCTTATTACACATGTCAATGCATAATTTTGAACTTAAATATCTTGAATAATATATTAGAAAAAATTATGAAAATTTGATATTTTGAAAGTACTCATTGAGACAAATCTAACGACATCTTATATGATATTATTTATCTTTGTATATTAGTAGAAAAATATGGTAAAAGTAAGTTAGGTCAAAATTACACATTTTCAAATAGGTAATCTATTACGGGATGGAAGGAGTATTATAAGTTGAATGCTCCGATGATAAAAATCATATAAAAATCTCTTTAGCTTTGGACTTTATCTATGACTACGTCCAAGTTAAATAGTGTATAAAAATGTATGAGTTAAGAAATTATATTTATAAAATATAAGTCAACCAAATTATATGCAGTGGTAGATCCGGATCATCTTTATGGAGGTCGCGTGTTTAACTCTTCAGTTCCAGATCTTCTTATAGAGATCGTGTGTTCAACTCTTCAATCATCTCCTTTTTATATTTCTATTATATTTTTAATATTTTGTTCAAAAATATTCTCTTGAGGGATTAAACCCGCACCCCATGCTAAATTCAAGCAAAATAAATCACTAGACCGATTAATAATTTTAACAATTACTTGAAATAGCTTAATATTGGCACTTCCAATAAAATAACTCACGACCCACCAACCGATTATATGAAAGCATTCTTTTACTCTGTGCATATTTGTAGTATTTTACACTAACAATACACAAAATAAAATCTTATAAAAATCTTATAACAATACACAAAATAGTAATTACTCCTAATCTACAAGTAGCAATCCCTACCATCTGCCTAAAAATTACAATCACCTATATGCCACCCCTATTTTAAACCCTTAAACATGACCTACTCCTATTACTACCTTTTGATTTTATTAATTAAAAATTAGCAGCGTGAAAACATGGGTAGTAGTCAGATTAGGACTGATTCATGCTGCATCAAAAAGTCCTCCTCATCTTTCAATATTTCCCGTCAAAAGCAAAACATGATTTCTTTATCCAAATTTTAAAATAATATCTCAATAAAAAACAAAAACAACACGTCGGCAGACTGTGTCCACTTTCGGAACCATATCTTGATAATTAAACTACAATTCAATTACTCGTACATCATTAAATGGACAAAAAAAAAAAATCAATATGCACATAGCAATGTTTGATTGGTCTAATTTAATAGTCAATTAATTAGTAATATCATTAGTTGCCTCCTACCACATCATTGATCAATCTTTGTCTTATTATTATGACATAAAAAAAATCTCCAATAAGGTAATACTCCCTCCGTTCCTATTTATAAGAAAAAGTTGGGTCAACAAAACTCGATATATTTGGACTGAATTTTTAACTAAATACATCAATTTTCGTTGATTCAAGTTTCTTTTATAAATAAGACCAGAAAGAGTACTACCACACAGGCACAAACCCTTGCACGTTATTATCACCAATCCCAACCCTTGGATCCGTTCTCAATCTAATATCCCTTGATTTTCGTGTCATCATCCTTCAAAAAGTCTTCTCCCATAAAAGAAAGTGCTTTTCCAAACCTCTTCTCCCTTCCACCACTTCTCCTACCTAGCTCTAACTCCTCTCCCACACCTACAATTTTCCCACCAAAATTCTCAACCCTCAATGTAGCAGATGTGAAACACACAAGAAAAAAAAAACCCTAAACATAAAAAAAGAAGTGATTGATTAAGCAAATGGCTTTTCATCACGACCATCTCTCTCATGAAATCAATTTTCAACCATTCAATGAAGAGCAACAGTTAAATCAAAGCAGAGACATGCAAAGACTACTACCATTCACCGGTGCTGGTGCCGGATCAGCGCCGAATTGGCTCAACAACGCTGTAAACCTACGGCAGCAGAATTTCCTCCACTTACAGCCAGATACATCACAAAACGAGGACGTAAGAGGTATGAACATGATGGAGAAAACCCGGGATCGGAACCGGACCGAAAGCAACACAGAATCATCAGAGGAGTTATCACAATACAAAGCAGACATACTTGGACACCCTCTCTACGATCAGCTTCTATCTGCTCATGTTTCATGTCTGCGAATTGCTACGCCCGTCGATCAGCTTCCGCGGATCGACGCACAGCTTCAGCAGTCGCAGCGCGTGGTGGATAAGTACTCTTCACTTGCTAATGGTGTTGTGGATGAAAAGGAGCTTGATCAATTCATGGTTAGTTACAACAACCCAAACCTAATTTTATTATTTAACATCAATCATATATTAATTATATATCTTCTTATCCATGCAAATTTATTCTATTCTTCTCTATTACCCCACGACAACTACTTTAATCAACTTTTCAATGATGGATTTGTATGATTTGATTTATGTCTCTCTTTATTTCTTTCTTGTTGTCGCGTTTTAACCTAATTAACTAACTATGTGCAATAACAATACTGCAATAGTATTTCTTTACTAATCTAATAATTAAGCCTCTTTGTGATTTTAATAATTTGGTATATGCTTGGGTTATACAATTTTTATTCAAAATCTTATCTAGATTTGGGTGCTTTTGTTTCCTTATTTTTTATTTTTATTTTACTTTTATTTTGTGAAACTTTAAACTTTCCTGAATTTCCGGAGTTTGTTGATTAGACTTTAAAAAACAATAAACGAGGAGCATTGCTGATTAGGGTAGACATACAGCTACATGATTGTATTTGTAGTGTAAGTGCTTGCTGCAGAATTTAATTAATAGAACAAAGAAAAAGAGAGAGGAAATGGAAAAAGTAACATTTTTTTTTATTTTATTTTAAAAAAATGTTGGACTGTAGTAGTAACGAATAGTTAATAAATGAATCTGATTTTTTTTTTCTCTGATAAATGAGTAAATGAGTGTAATTAGTTTGTCCTGACTTAGGATGCTGCAGCTGTGAGGTTTTCCCTTTACTTTTTCTTCGAACATTTTAATTAAAGTTGTGATAAATATTTATTCCCCGTTTGTTTCCAAGGATCAATTTTGTACTCTTTTTGCCGACCTGAATCTTAATTTGATGGTTTATAAGTTCTTTAATTTTATCAACCTTTCCCCTTCGTATACGTTACTGGTTTGATTAGTGTACCCGCAAATTATTGATGGTAGTTGGTAAATTTAATTATTAATACATTAATTGATTCATTTTCAACGCTGATTAACGACTTTAGTAATTAAGAAACAGAAAATAATCTATAAAAATATTTGGTGTTCGGCAACCACATATTGTGACATTAACTAGTTTTTGGTTCAACGCTTAGATCTTCATTGTGTCTGTCACTTGTGAGTAAATTGTTTTCATTTTGATTTCTTAATGATATTTTGCATTGATGGATACGTCATCATCTGGCTTATTATTGATTCCGTTAAACTTTTTTTACAAAAAACAACAATTTATGATATAGGACTGCAGGTGGTACTTTAATGAGATAACACTTTTGTGACATAGAATTGGTGATATTGATCAACCAAAATATCATAAATGACTTTTTTTCTTTCTTTCTTTCATAAGGATTGTAGCATGGTGATTGGTAAATGGTACCGATGTCATCAATTCTATATCACTTCAGATGAAATTGAATTTTAGTAACATTGGTGATATTGTGTTTATCTCTCTCGGTTATAATCCTTCTCTCTCATCAAAATATATAGTAAGGTCATCAATGTCATAAAAACTCAATGTCATCCATATATTTTTCATACTTCAATCTATTACATATCTACTTCTATGATTCTTTCATGTTGTTGTTGTTGTAAGTGGGTAATTTTGTCCTTTTGATTCACACTATCAAAATCTAATCATATATTTTTATTCATTGAATTGTTATATGATAATAATTTGATCAATTATTTTACAAGTGTAGAGAGTCTCACGTATTAAGTGAGTTTATAATTAGGATATCATCTCATCTTACAAATTAGTTTTGTATGGATTGACTCAAAATCAGTCCAAATTTTAAGATTAAGTTTTTACATAACTAAAGAAAATCAACAATTTTTCAACTTGTCAAAATTATTAAACCTCTAATGTTTAATTTTTTCTTGCACCAATTTATTTCAACAATAAATTGTTAATGGAATAGGATTCTCTACATTCAAGTTTCCTGTATTTCCTTATATTTGTATTACAATCGTTGTAGAACCTACGGTTGACAAGGGTAGGGAATCGCAATCCCTCCAATATAACATATGAATGTTAACAAAGTTGTACTAAAAAGTAGACAATTAAAAAGAAATAGAAAAGTTGATTTAACTTTTAGTGTTGGATGACTAGTCAAATAAGAGCTAGAAGTGTTGATTTGTATTTTGTTCTGATACATATTTTTGTTGTAGACGCATTATGTTCTCCTGCTCTGTGCTTTTAAAGAACAATTGCAACAACATGTCCGTGTTCATGCCATGGAAGCTGTTATGGCTTGTTGGGAGCTGGAGCAGTCTCTACAAAGCTTGACTGGTAAGTTTCAACTATCAATAATGATATCTTTGTTTCAAATTTCCAATCATCCACGTACCATTTGCAATGATAAAAAACCATGTATGATGCATGCATGAACAGGTGTATCTCCTGGTGAAGGGAGTGGTGCAACAATGTCGGACGATGAAGATGACCAAGCAGAGAGTAATGCAAACTTATATGAAGGAAGCCTTGATGGTGGTGATAGTCTCAGCTTTGGTCCTCTTGTTCCTACTGAAAGTGAAAGATCTTTAATGGAACGTGTGAGGCAGGAGTTGAAGCACGAGCTAAAACAGGTAGCTCATTATAACTTTCTCATTCTCATATATATGCAATGCAACCATGGTGTATATGTTTTATACTATATATATACGTGACATGCATGTGTCTTTGCAAAGATGAAAGAATCAACCGCATAATTATTTAAAGGGTCATGTTAACTTGTGTCATTAGGGCACAAGATAAAGAATTCAAAAGTAGAAATATTCCCTCAAGTTTTGTGCATTCTTTTTATTACAAATTCAAAAATTAAATTCAATGCACACATTCCAACAAAAAATTACTATATTTGAATCATTATCTAGTGCCTTAAGGGCACAAGTTAGCATTTCCATTATTTAAATTGGATTGGTTTGCATAGTTAATTTAATGTTTTTTCAATATGCAGGGTTACAAGAGTAAGATTGTGGACATAAGAGAAGAAATTCTAAGGAAAAGAAGAGCGGGAAAGCTCCCAGGTGACACCACCTCCCTTTTGAAAGCTTGGTGGCAATCACACTCTAAATGGCCTTATCCTACTGTAAGTTTTAAGATTAATGTCCGTCACAATTGTCATTTCGTATATCTATAAAAAAAATTGGTTTTTCTCCTATGTCACCTATTATTAATAATATGTAACCAAAAAAAAACTATTATTTTTCTTATTAATATTATGCAAAAGATTTTAATTTATTACGTGTTAAATTGAAATTAAATTAGAATTATATGATATTTGTTACTCTTAAGAATAAAACATATACCTTAAAATTAGTATATTTTGAAACTAATCTAATATTGATTATTTTATTTAATTATTAATATTATGGATTGTTTTTAAAAAGAGTGAAGTAGTAATATATTTTCCTCTAATGCCCTTATCCATTATTGATCTATTTAGATTAATTAACATGTTTTTTAATAATAAATAGTATATCAAAAATAGAAAGAAATATAGGAGTATTAGTAAACTAGTTCAATATATATAATATATGTATAGA
>Ga0315915_1006830_pt1 | contig 13844 bp, 4 predicted proteins | sample MpolbnodulesMG_FD_207738 | JGI IMG/M metagenome (GOLD analysis project Ga0315915, IMG submission 207738) | Medicago polymorpha root nodule microbial communities from Los Angeles, California, United States - branched nodules | ecosystem: Host-associated > Plants > Roots > Nodule | place: USA... | reverse complement strand
ATGTGGTGTTTGATAACGATGATTGCTTAAGTCGTACACCTTTGGATATATATTATGGTAAAATTATTTGCATGGTCGTGGATAAAAGCCAAAGCTAATGATTTTTCATATGACTTCTATCAATGGAGCACTCAACCATCTATATTTTTAGGTGTTGTTTTATATGTAATATGATTATTAGTTGTGTGTGTGTGAGCGCGTGTTTGACATACATAAGGGGAGCTTTTATGATAAGCTCGTAAATTAAGGTGTACCGATACATTTGTTTTCTAAATCAATAAATTAATTAACGACCATTTTTATGAAACAAAGAACTATTTCTTGACTTTTATATTTCAGAAAATATAATCTCATAAGATAAAACATCATTTAATTGGTTATAAGAATCATACAATTTTTTTTACATTTTATCGTTAAGAATAATCAAGATTAATTATTATGAGTAATAAATATTTAAAAAGTTAAATTTTGCTTGGTGACACTTTTGATAAAATATGAATTAGTTATTATAATTATAAATGATAAAAAAAATCATTAAACTCAAATTTATTAACCGAATACTAGTACCCTTAAATTTGAGTGTCTATAGAAATTGCGGTAAGAACATGAAGACACATATAAATTTGAGTGTCTATATAACTTTCGCTCGTAAGGTTATATAAACTAGCCTAATTTGTTTCCCTTCCATGATGTTTTTTTTTTTTTTTTTTATCAAAGCAATAAAGTATGAAGTATTTTACAAAGTCATCCTTCATTAACGGTATGAGAAAGATAAATATAGTTGGTGGTATAATTGGAAACCTAGAATGATTTTTTTTCACTGATATTGTAAAACGACTTATTATTTTAGAGAATTTGTTTTTCTTTCAAAAACAACTTATAACTTAAGACGAATAAAGTATGAATGAATTATGGATACATCGACTGTAAGTCTATAATACATTGAAAGAGACACGCCGTTGAAGTGCTACTTCTCCACTCTCCCATCTCTATCTACTAGTACTAAACAAAATTCAAAACCGATGGTGTAAGGCAACTCTTCAACTTTATTAGAATTAACCTAACTTTCATGCATAATAATGTAGCATTCTCATTGCATTAAAATTGTTTCCAGAATTAGCACTGAAGAATTAACTCCAGCTTTGTTTGATCTTGACACTGATATTGACACCGTCTTCCTAGACTCCATTATCAACCTCGGTGGAAGGTTGATTGTATTGTATGGCCTATAATACTGACAGTAGTGGTTTATTGAGCGACAAATACTAAGAAAAAACAAACTTTCATAATTATTTTTGTTAGTATCCTTCAAAAAAAATATATTTTAGTTTCATGTAGTAAAAAAATACATTTAGTAACCTACCCTTAATTATTAAATTCTTACCTCTCTCAAAAGATTAACAAATTAATGTAAGAATAGATTTAGAACAATGACATTAAATATGATTAGGTGACATTTAATTTGATTGTATTTAAATGAAGTGATTGGGCTCAAGTGGTAAATCAATTTCACCAAAGAACGGATGGTTTTGAGGAATCTAAGTTCGATTTGTGAATGCAACAATTCTTGCTAAGCTATACTTACCTCATGGTTGAGCTTCGAAGTCTGGACTACCAAAACCCTTTCCTCTAAAGAAAACGAGAGGATTAACACAAAACAAGTTCACAATTTATGATGACTTTTGCGTATAAAATAAAATCGAAGAGAATGATTTTTTTCTTATTAAAAGTCGTGTAATTTTATCATAGATTCAAAATAATATTAACACAAAAGTGTTCAATTATTTGTTTTTCAAAATAAAAAGGCGAATATTTCGGTAACTTAAAACTTTATTGTGCATGTATGATACATTTTTTTAAGGTATGTGTATGCATGATATTGATAACTGGTAATTAAAGTTACGTATTTTATAATATACTTTTATAACGCTTACTTACTTGTTTTGAAAGAAATCATTTGATTTTTTTCCCAATTATTATATATTCTTAGCCTCTGTTTGGATATCCAGTTGTAATCCACGATTTTTTTCTTCCTAAATCATGACAAAAGACAGCAGTAACGCATAAGCTCTCCTATTATCAGCTTCTTAATCATGGCAGAATTGCATTAGGTACCGTGCAGATGTACTATTGGGCAAACAAACGCCACAAGCAAGGAGAAATTCTATCATGGTCGCATGACCAAATAAAAAGTGTTTGGTCACACACACATAAAGAAATATTTTTTTAATAATAAAAAGGAAATTGATAAAAAAAATAATTGAATATTTTAAGGACCATCTTTTTATGTGTGTATCCAAACACTTTTGATTTGGTCTTGTGACCATGGAAGAATTCCTCACAAGCAAGTGATATTTGCATCTTTCCTTACTTTCTTATAAGCTAAATGCACATCAAACAAGTGAAGAAGAAAGCTCACAAGAATGTTTGAGCTAAGAGTGGAATATCCATGACACAAATTGTTGGAACATTTCTTAAACACTTTAAATTGTTGCTGCATCAGTAGAACACTTAAAATTATTTTTGCAAAAAATCAAACTTGAACGCAAAAAATCAAACTTGCAAAAGCAAAAAATAATTTTGTTAGATAAACAATTTGAGCTGAGTCACGATATAGATCGCTCTTTTTAAGACGTTCTGCGACTCTGTCTCAATGATGCAACAATTTTTCTCAGCCTGGGTCGTCCTCAAGATACAATAGTCATCCACAATTGAGTATGAATGCTCTTTGCACAAGTAGACTCATCAAACCAACACCCCACAGTTGAGCATGAATGCCCTGAGCAATGGAGAATTTCTTCATTTTGGTCAGAAAGATTGAGAAAAAATTGTAGGGAAATTTTGCTAAGTGAATTTAAGGCGTCTTAAAAATGCGGTTTATGCATAGAGCAAACCAGCTAGAGGGGCAGGATAAAGGTACGGTGACGAATATTTGAGGAATCAACTTTAACAATATTTACACATTTTCTCAGTATGTTTTGTAGGGCTATCATCTAGGCAATTCTATCTTCAGTTGGGACTAAATATTATTAATTATACTCTGATGTATATCTTTTTTGTAGTTAAATATATTCTAGAAATAAGTCACTTGAGTTGGTCTAATGATGTTGACTTAAAACCTTAAATTAAATGTGCTCCTTATAACGTTTCAGGTTCGATTTCCTCTGAAATGTGCTCCATATAGTGCTTTTATATGACTTTAAATGTCTCCCCGCAAATGGACGATGACATTCGATCTCTCGGATTCCCTCTAGCTTTTCATGGTAGAGTCTTCATCTTTGTTTCTAATGCTTTCTTTTATGAATAGATCACTCTTAATATGTTTTCAATATTTAATTGGACTTTGAAAAATGCTTTTTAGATTTGGATCTAGGATAATCATATGTTGCATATGAGTTGTTATATTTTTTTATTAGTTGACTTGACAAACGGCACTGGATGTTTCCGTAAAACACTAACAAAGTATATTATTTGTCCAAAAAAAAGACTGGGTTTGTTAATTAATCTCAAAATTAAATACACACAATTATTTTTTATTTTTTTGCACTTGTCAATTTATTTTAAATTAAGATAGTATTGAATTATACATCAACATGGAAAAATAATAGAGCTTGACGTAGAGAACAATCATCAAATTTTTTTTTTGTGGTGGTCGGGGTTCAAACCCCGATCCTTGCATAATTTATGCATTGTTCATACCAACTGAGTCAAGACAAAGACAAAACAATCATCAACTAAATATGTTGATTTCGATTAATATGCTTTTCATGAATATATAAATGTAATTGCTATTTTCTTGGATATTCTTTTTATAAATTACATAGTAAACTAAGACCACCAGAAATACTAGTAGGTTGTCCTTCATATTTCTAAGTAAGTGGATAAAAGAGATTTCTATGCTACACAAATTAAGCAACTTGTTCACCCTAAAAACCACGATATATATTATATATGCAAGACAAAAGATCATGCCTATTTGTGTATATAAGGACAAATAAGGAAAGTGTACATACGAGGAAAGGTGCGTATGGATAATACGAGAGCAGTGAAAAGAGGTGCCTGGACATATGAGGAAGATAAGCTACTCAAGGCTTGCATTAACAAGTATGGTGAAGGAAAATGGCATTTAGTTCCACAGAGAGCAGGTATTAATGAATGTTGCTTATTCTATATATTGTGTATTTGGCTTATAATTAGTTTAGCTGAACAACTAAAAATATTTGACAAATTAAAATTTTCTGTCATTCAACTCTCTTGTAAAGGGGAAAAAATAAGCACATTGTATCTCATCTTTTATGGTTTACTACTTCTGGTGCATTTGGTTGGAAAGAAAATGCAAAATTGGCAAACTCAAAGGAGGTGATTTATAGCATTAAGATATTTTCTATGGTGTGGTTTAGAGGTATTCATATTCGAAATTGATCGAATTAGATTGAATTTTGGATTCTTTTAAAACATCGAACCTCACATCTAATTATTTTTAGAGTTATGCTAACTTCTGTCCTTATGACACATGTTAAGGATTTCATAAATGATAAATATTTATTACAAAATATTAATTTTCAATCTCTAGAAGAATAAATTGGCACAAATTCTTAGATAAAATTTTCAGTTTAGGTTTCTTAACATGTACCATAATGACACAAGTTATCATTTTCCTAACTAGAACACCGACCCGTGCGATACACGGGCCCTACCGACTAAAACAATCACAAATAAGTTATAACGCAATACATAAATGTATTGCTATAGGTGATGCATGTGATGAAAACTCTTAGGAAGAGTTTGCCGCTCATTTGAGTCCCACAATGTTCGAGAGATTAGTCTCTGGAGTTGCGCGCGTGGAGGATACCTGGTTTACACCAAAAAAATAGGTGATGTGATGATAATGTATTACAAATGGCACTCGTGGTAACATTAATTAGTTTCATAACCTTACTTTGAACATTAATTATCATACATTACGAAAGATATCTCTGTACACGACATTTGTAGTGACATTAGTATATTCACAATTGTCATTAGTTAAAAGTATTCTCAACCCATCTCTAGAATTAACATTTGAAATCAACAGAAGTGATTTGATGTCAAAATAAAGTTTGACATGAATCAATAGACAACAACATTAGTTGTGCATGAATCAATAGAAATAAAGAACACATGTTTATCTTTAAAAAAAAATTGTGCACATTACAATGTAGAATTCGAAACACCATTTTCACATCAATTCTCTAAAATGAATCAATTACACCTTTTAGGGTTCTATGCACATTAATTATATAACTCAAATATTGTAAATACATGTTCTTGAGCCACACAATGCTCAACAATCAACATTGAGAGCATTTAATGGATATCATAACTCATTTGTCTCTGAATATTAGCTTCCCTCTAATGTAAATTTGAAAAGTCACTATTGCCTATAGTAAGTTGTTATCGAACAGATTTATCAGCTGTTGTCGAAGGTTAATGGAATGAAAATTTAACTTTCTTACTACTAATGACATATTATTTATATGTCCATTGGTCTTTCTTAAGTAAACATCATTGCTACCATATTAAACTTTTTTATTATTAAGTATTCTTTCAAGATTTGCTCAAACGAAAAAGTATTCTTTCAAGATAGATTTAGCATCCTTTCTTATACATGGTCAGCGTGTAGCATACATAAATTGATAATTTTTTCTTTATACCCCAAACGTCATTGTTTAAAATGTTTTTTTCATTAAAATAATATTTTTTATTTTTTGAATAGATCATAAACTATTATAATGGACCTATCAGATTTAATACATGAACTATAGATAATTAAAATCAATACGAAACTCAATTGAGATTATAATCCAAAATTACAAACCATTGATAACATTATAAAAAATAAAACTGGAACTGAATTGATCCAATTCGACTATTCTGTAAGTAAAACACATCTTTCCATGTTTCTTGTCAACAATAACTTCAAACTGATTGCAAGCTAGATCAAGCAGCGTATCATAGCGATACAATTCATATTCAATCTCCTTGGTAAGACTTAGGCCTAAAAGTAGAGAATTTTGTAGAATATATACAAAACTATCATTAATTCTAATTGTAAATTTTGTTGTATGTAAGCTATAAGGCGCACTAAGAAAAAAAATGGCAATAATTTATAACAATTAAAAAATCACTACATTATAACAAATTATATGCAGATGAATCATGTGCAGTTTAATTGTAATTCTATGTAAGCTATAAGATGCAAAAAGTCAGGGGAAAATAACCATGTCTTATAACCAAGTGTACAACCGTAGTGGATAACAAAATCATGTGCAGTTGAATTGGTGATATTTTCTCAAGCTAACAATTTTATATCCTTACTAATGGAAACAAAATGGACAAAAAACAACGTAAAATCAAACAACTTTTGTCTATTTATGTCTCTTTTAGTTAATCACATTTATGTCTCTTAGTTAACAAAAATTGTTCCCTGCATTATGATGCACAAAAACAGCATGACATTATAGAAAATATTGCGCATAAAAAACAAAAAACAAACATATCGTTGCATACTCACATTATTAAAGTTGCAATTTTTTCACAATCTTGTCAAAATCAGTGATTGAATTCGAACCCAATGGAGCTATGAATATATAAGTAAAAAACTTATTGGAAAAAATTAGCAAGAAGCGATAAGATTTGAATAGAAACACATGAAATTATACCTTTTAAGCAATGCAAGGCAAGTAGAGTTTCAACGTCATTTTCTCTCATGATATGATATGCATGCGTTAGGAAACTATAGAAAGTTGGTATGAGGATTGCAACCAAAAGCTTGATCACACACCACTATATATATAGGGTTAAGAGGGATAACTAAAGATCTTATGGGTAAGTGTACCTTTTATTAATATTGCTTGAGAAGATTTATTGACACAATTTATTTGATATTATTAGGGGTGTTCAAAACCGAGCAAATCCAATAGAAAAACCGCAGACCGAATCAACCCAAATCGAAACCGCAAAAAATCGCATTTGGTTTGGATGTATTCATATCTCTTTTTTATCTAACCACATGGTTTGGTTCGGTTGACGGTTTTCATTTTACCAACCGAACCAAACCGAACAAAACCGCAACATAAGAAAAATGCCAATTGAACCTATGTCACTGTTAGCCCGTGTTTTATCCGGTAAACAGTCACATAAACCAATACTCATAGAAACTTTTAATAATTAATATTTTTTTTTCTTGTTAAGTTTCTTCTTTATTTTTTATTTCAAAAATATATTTATGTACTACTTCAAATTTTATAGAATGATAAAAATCTTATTGTTTTACATCTTCAAAGGAGGAATTACTTTTTGTTCACATTTTAAATTTTGTTTATATTGTTTGGTGAAAATAAAATTGTATTGTTGGAAGAAATTAAAAATATTGTCAGAAACATTGCTAGAAATATGTTGTGTTATAGCTTTTTAACTTGATTTTAATGTTAGAAACAAAAAATTATATTGTCTCAAAAATACCGCACTAACCGATCTAACCCAAACCGCATTGGTTTGATTTGGATTGGTTCGGATTTTGTTTTAAAAGTCAACTGAACCAAACCAAACCGCATGCTTTTTTATCTTACAGTTTAGATGATTTTTAACCTCAAAATTGAATAAAACCGCACGGCGAACACTCCTAGATATTAGTGATGGATTTATTTCATGGAAGGAGGGAAATAGAAATTCAAAATTCAAAATCGCATTTAATGCAGGATGGGTGGGATGTGGCAAGTTAGCAACCGAATTTAATGCTTGAAGTCAGCTCGTTGTATACAATTGGCTATTGTGATTAGAAGGGAAAATAAGCTTGTGATTAGAGTTTAGCAATTGCTAGACCTAATAAGCTTATTCATTTTCTTTAATTAATATTCTGAAATTTTGTGTTAATACATAACATTTGTTTGTTTTTAATTAACGGTATGTGATATCAAATTTATCTACTTTTTTTTTCAAATCAATTATATGAGATACAACATTAATAATTTATAAAATATATTGAAGATAGATAAGGTCTGAACTAGATTTAAAAAGAGTGACATCACTCATTTTATACAAATCAATAATTTTGTTAGGTCCTAAAGAAAATCTAATGATAAATACCAACAAGAAGTGTACTACTTTGGTTAAAAAGTTTAGTTAGTCAATTGAACAACTATATTCTATTGATGTAATCGTAAATTAATCATATGCATAATTTCATTGCTACATATATTGTAAAAGTATTTGTTACACTTGGCAGGATTGAATAGATGTCGAAAAAGTTGTAGATTGAGGTGGTTCAATTATTTATGCCCCAACATCAAAAGGGAAAGCTTTGCTGATGATGAAGTTGATATGATCCTAAGGTTACACAAACTTCTAGGGAATAGGTAAGCTTCCGAGCCAAAATTCAAATTTGTTTGTGTATGCCATAGCTGCTAGCGAGAGTTAGTCATGATATTTATACAAACATATCTAAGTTCGTATATTTGATACACTTCTTGTTTAGATAATTAGCCCGTTCGTTATAGTTTTTTTTTAAATAATTTTTTTTAGTGTAATATGATTTTGTTATAATTATTTTAAGGAAAAAACTTAGGTACAATTTCTTTTGTGTTTTTTGTATGATTCTTAACTAAATTTACCATGATTTTCTTAAATCCATAATTCCTTCAAAATTTGTTATCTCCAAAAAAGTTGTATTTTTAGTTAGGAGCCATACGAAAAGCACACAAGGAATTGTACCTAAGTTTTTTTCTTTTTTTAATAAAGAAATTTTCAAGGAAAACTTTAAATGAAAAATTCGTTTGAACAACATATCTCAAAATGTCATTTTAAGTATTTCATCATTTTGTTATAATTTTTTTTGGATACAAAATTTTTGCAAAAAGCTATTTCAAATAGCATTTCATAAAAATCATTTTTGAAAGATGATGTCATTTTAAAAAAATATGTAATTTTTACTGTGTAAAATCTTGAACAATGAATATTTAAATTAGTGAATGCCAAAATCTCTTTCTTAACTTATACCAAATGAGTTTAAAATAACTTCTACTATTTTTACGTAAATTTTAAAAAAAAATCTATTTTTACAAATACAAATAAAAATCCATTTTTTTTAAATCTAAAACAAACCCCCAATATTTCAGCTATTTAATTACTTATATACACATGTGATATAGATGGTCATTGATTGCCGCAAGGCTTCCTGGTAGAACAGCTAATGATGTGAAAAACTATTGGCACACAAATTTGCGGAAGAAGCTTGCTTTAGAAAAAGAAGAGAAGAAAGAAAAAGAGAAACATAAGGAAACTATGAAAACACATGAAATTGTTAAGCCTCAACCTCGAATTTTCTCAACTCATTCACCATGGTTGAATAAGAAGCAAAATAATTTTGTGACACAACCAGTACTGGCTTCAAATAAAGATGGTAATGTTCCCAGAGATTCTAATGCCTCATTAGGTACTATAGTTTCAAATCAAGTTGGTAGAGATTGTGCTTCTGCTTCACAACCAAGTATAGATAATGTTCCAATACCATGTGCAATGTTGACGGATAATTTGTGGAACTTGGGGGAGCCAGTAGGCAGTGAGAAAATTGGCCCATGCTCTACATTACAAGAGGAGTACTTTAGTATGGAGTTTTCAACCATTGATTACTCCTTTTGGGATTCCAACCTTTATGATTTCATTTCTCTTTAAGATCTTTAAATAGTTGTGTAATATTATTAGTTCTACACAACAAGGTTTTTTATTGTTAATTTTAATTTTTAATCTAAAATTATTTGGATGAGCAGCATGTAATAGAATAAAGGGGAACAAAATCGATTGTGTTTGAGTATCTCTTGTACTTATTTTTATAAATGGAAATGCTAAACATAGAGACTGCTTAATCGTGATTTAATCGTGATTGGGTTCAGGAATGATATGGCACCAATGATAAGGGTCGTTCCGACGAATCTGGAGGCTTGATTCTGTAAATGAAAAGAGACCCGTAAAAAAATAAAAATGTAATGTTCTATTTAAATTTTTTAAAAGATAAATACAAGGTGTCGTATATATGCAATACAACCAAAGGTGAAAATCACTACCGTATAGACGAGGAACCTCAAACCACCCTCCCAAAATGACATCCACCTAACACTTAGTAGTACTATTGGACTATAATTTTTTTTGTAGACCCATACCTTGGGGAGGTCTAGTTCTGTTAAGTGGTTTGCACTCCCCAAAGTCTGGTCCTGCCAATGATACACTATGCTACATAATGTTCATAGGTTTTAGCACTCTTCGAGTGAGCATCAACTCCTCAAGAATTAAGGGAAGGAAGAAAAGAGAATTTGAGAAAGAAAGAGAATATTTTCTTTATTGTTCAGCATGCCATAACAATTCTCCAGTACAACACTGGGACAATAACTGGCCTAATTAACGGAATGCAAATAACAGAAGCATAAATGTAAAATAAAAGAATATTCCAGCTGATACTCTTAATTAGTAGTGAAAATCTATCAACCAGGCAGGTATCTTAATTTGTCTCTTTGCACGTTTTGGGCTGTCCACTTCATCACCATTATTGGGCTCATCTATGATCTGAAAAAGGCAATAACTAACAAGAAATTTTTTTCTTTGGCTAGAAAAGAGGGATTAAGGACAAACAAACACAAAAATTATAGGAGTAAAATATAAACAAATATGTTCAAATACTCAAAACAATAACAATTGTTATGATGCTCAAATACCTTAACCACAAGTCACGGGCAATGACACCATTTGATGAGTTTCTTTTAGCAGAATCAAATTTAAGTATTCAAAGTATCGTATCTACAGAGACTCGTGTGATAGTACTGTCGTTCAAAAATTAGAACAATTTTGAGTACAAACAGTGATTAATTAAAACACGTATTTTGGTATGCGGAGTGTATGTAATGAAACCAGAATGAAGAGATTGTATTGTCGGTATTAGACTTTATTAACTAATCGTCTAATGTACCTTCTTAATCGGTTGTATACTCCTCTTACTTCAGGTATACCTTCATATGTCCATCACTATCGTTTCTATGTCTGGAAAACAACATGAAATCTATTGTATAAATTAACTCCTGATGCTTAGTAAAATACTTGATTCATTATGTTGAGTATTTGTATTGGTTGCATTGTTGCTAAAACAAATATCCTTGTTTGTGTTGTTGGAACCAATGTTCCAACATGTTTCAAGCATCTTTGTATAATGTTGGATACGATGTTCCAACATCCTGGCACGGTTCAGTGTGTTTGGGTTCATGCCTGTATGTACGGACGCCTAATATTATTTAAGGAAACCATATTTCTTTAGCTTATTGAACAACCAACGCGCATATCTGTACAGAATCAGTTGTACTTTTATTCCCAAAGGAACAATTATATTTTAGGGAATATTTGGATGTGATTGGATGTTCCGAAAGATGTTCCTACATTTTAGGACTTTCCTTATTTGCTACTGATTCGTGTTTTGCAGATCAGCTGGACGATCTGTTTTGTTCTGAAGCCCAAACCAGTTATTTGAACCGTATTGCTTAAGTATATATTGAAGACTTCAAGATTCATTCAAGCCGTCATACTAAAAAGTCTAGCTTTAGGGTTTTGAGTCGTTTGTGTGTTCTACTCTTGTATCTTGTTGATGCAAGTTTAGTCCGGTTTTATTGTGAGCCTTTCTTGTATCAGTTTGATACATGTTAAAGACTGTGTATTGAGTTGTAAATTCTTGTGTGCTATGCCAAAGCTTTTAAGAAAGGTTGTAGTTTGTGTTTGAAGATAACTTCACTGTTTGTTTGTTGTTTAAAGTCTGATAATCACAGGTTGTAGGATAGTGAGATGAGATCTCAAATCTAGGAGTTCCTAGGTTGAAATCTAGATGGGTAGGTCCTAGGTCTTTAGTGTAAACGAGGAGTTTGCTGAGAGCTATAGAATAAAGACTACACTAGTGGATTTCCTTCTTGGCTTGGTAGCCCCCAGAGTAGGTGTGTTTGTCACCGAACTGGGTTAACAAACTCACTGTGCCATTTACTTTCTTGTCATTTATTTTTCTTGTTCTTATTCTGTTTATTGTATGATGTTGGAACATTAAACGGAACATCATCTGTCTGTGCATATAACGTTGAAACATTGCATATAGCATCTTAAAACAAGTGCGCTAGAATTTCACATTCAATATCTTAAACGCAGAATGTGTTTGTGATTATAAACCTAGCATGATATCTCACAACTAACATCCACAAATGTTTATACTCATGTCCGTTATAAAAAAAGTCTATGTCTATTACTCCATCCATTTCAAAATGAATGTCATTTTAGCAAAAAAAAATGTTTCAAAATGAATGTCACTTTTCAATTTCCAATGCAATAATAACCTTTTCTTTTCAATTATACCCTTTAATTAATACTATACACGCTACTTCCAAAGTATTATTTTTTCTTTAATGAAAAACAAACCAATAGTTGATTAGGATAATTTGGTAAAATAGCATGTCTCTTTCTTTAAATTAATGCATTTCTTAATATGTGTGTAAAAATCTTAAACGACATTCATTTTGAGACGGATGGAGTACTTCTTATGTCAATAGTTCTTTTTCAAGTTGCGCGTCGAAAAAAGCATTAAGAATGGAAATAGAATCATTGATATAATGAAAACAAAATTATATATAACCATCAAGATTAAGTATCTACCAAAGAGCCATAACAACTATACTTAATCGGAAAGATGGAAAGGATTAGTTATACATAACCTTAAGAAACAAGAAGGGAAGAGATTAGACCCCGAAGATGATTCCCAATTCTCCTTTGTTGTATCTTTCTTCCCTAGATCATTTTGTCTATCCCTTTCTTGGTTTATGATTTCTTCTATGCAACAAACATATGGTCTTTGGTTTATGGTCCTCCTCCTTGAAAAGAAGTGGTGCCATTTATTTATAGAATTCTTATAAGTGGGAATTCAATAGACAAAGTTATGCTCGTGTAGAGAATTTGGGCTTTCTTCAGATGGTGGAAAATGATAGCTCATCCAATCAAGTCACCAAACCACCATGATTCTCTTGGCAAATTGATGCTTGTCTAGCGAATTTGCTCTTGCATTTTCCTTTAAACTCTCTTTTGATTCTCTCCGGGCTTTCCTAGTAAGATTAATTTTCCTCAGAATCCTTGCTCTTTATCATTCTTGGTCATTGATCCAAAAACATACAAAACTTGAAGGTAAATTGGTAATAACAACTTAATTGGCCTAAAAATACAAAATATTAGGTGTTTACATTAAATTGGGTTTTCTTTTACCTAGATTACTTGCAAAATAAGTTAACAAGTGCCATGCGGTTAATTAACATGAATTTGACACTTATCATTTATTGACGTTTGTTGAGATGCAAATTTATTGTATTTTTCTTTTGAAGGATGATAGCAAGGATATATTGGTACAATTTGTACACGACAATACAAGGATTTTTTTTATTTTTTTTTGTATTGCTCATCTTAAACAGGAAATGTTGTAAACACCTTCCAGCTTTTGAGAGGTTGTTGAAATATACGTAGTCAAGGTCATTTAGTTAGTTAGTATATAAGTAGATGACATTTATTTTAAGAATCTATCATTCGTTTGTATCTTTTTCTGTTACCAAATCTATATATATATATATAGGATTTTGCTAGAAGACACCTTTTATGAAAGAGTCTTTTAGCAAGTTATTCTATGAACATTAATTTGTTAAAAGACATCAACTAATTTTTATAAAGGTGTCTTTTAGTAAAGTTATAACTAAAAAGTGAAAATCACACCTTGAGGTGTCGGTTGCTAAAAGACATCTTCATGGATG
>Ga0315915_1006829_pt1 | contig 13845 bp, 9 predicted proteins | sample MpolbnodulesMG_FD_207738 | JGI IMG/M metagenome (GOLD analysis project Ga0315915, IMG submission 207738) | Medicago polymorpha root nodule microbial communities from Los Angeles, California, United States - branched nodules | ecosystem: Host-associated > Plants > Roots > Nodule | place: USA... | reverse complement strand
GCTTGTCTGGGACTTACCTCTCTTTGATTGAAATTATTCTTTTGTAATTATTTGGGAGCTCCTTTGCACTCCTTGTGCTTGGATGACCTCCCTCCTTGTTAATATATAAGTTCCATTTTTGATTGTTAAAAAAAAAAAATTTAGATTCTCTAAAGAATAAATTTATCTACAACATAAGCAAAACTACATTTTATATTATGTATGTCAAATAAAGACATGATGTTATTTCTAATATATTTTATCGTGTTAAACCATATATTTATTTTAAAGTATATTTGTTCAAGTCTATCAATATAAAATTATTTAAATTATCTCTTTTTTTAAAGTTGTTTATAGTGACTAAACTCACACACTCACCTTTGGGGTAATGCACCTAGTGTCGTAGCTAATCGAGTAGCTTTAAAAGCATGTATACAAGCTTGTAATGAGGGACGTGATCTTGCTCGTGAGGGTAATGAAATTATCCGTGAAGCTACCAAAAAGAGTTCTGAAGTAACTATTGCTTGGGAAGTCTTGAAGGAGATCAAATTTGAATTACAAGGAATGGATACTTTGTAATCTAGTAATTATCATTTGTTCTATTACTCAAGTTTCAACATATCAACGTCTCAACAATTACCGGCTAAATTATACTCACATGACATCTCTAATCCTTTTTATTTACTCTTGAATCTATCAAATTATTATTTTTATTTCATTCATTTTGTTCACTCAAATAATATATACTTGATTTTAACTATATTCATTGTCGGTGTAAATATTTTTATCTCATATTGAATGTCGAGTGCAATGTAAAGACATCGTGACAACACAAATAACAAACTATAAATAAAAGCTGAAAGAAAATGGCATAAGTTATTTGTTAACCGAGTTCGGTGCAACACATATTCACTTTGAATTCATTTCTCTTTTCTATTTTAATAAATGAAATGACAAATAAACTTTGAAACACACAAACACAAAATAGGGTTGGCCAACATGTACAGAGGCTTAAAACAATTTTGATTATGAGGCATTTTACAATAAAAAATTACATTAGTTTTATGCGAAATAATAAAAAATATTGTTACAGCCAGGACTTGAAGCTTAACCTTGGATATAAAGACTACGAGGCCTCACTATTACCAACTCAACTTGAAACACTCGTTCATAAATTTGCATGGTTTAACGGAAGAGTTGTTTTTTTTGGTTCGAATTAATTCTAGTATTTGTTAGCAACAGTCAAGAACACAGTGGTTACGGGAAGGCGATGCAAATTCGAAGTTCTTCCATGGAGTTATGTCTAATAGGCGGCGTAGAAATTCAATACCATTTTTTCTTGTAAACGGTGTTTTGGTGGAGGGGGTTGACAACGTTCGCAGTGCGGTATACAGTCACTTTTCAAATCATTTTTAGCGGCGGCTCGTGCAACGGCCGAGTATGGATTCGTTAGCTTTCCGTTCTTTATCCACTGAAGAGGGGGCGGCTTTGACCAGACCTTTTTCGGTGGATGAAGTGAGGAGAGCGGTGTGGGACTGCGAGAATTATAAAAGCCCGGGTCCCGATGGGATTAATTTTGGTTTCATAAAGGAGTTTTGGGACACTATGAAGGAAGATGTCATGCGCTTTTTAGTGGAGTTTCACTGCAACGGTAGATTGGCCAGAGGAATTAATAGTACGTTTATAGCGTTAATCCCTAAGGTTGATAATCCTCAATGCCTCCATGACTTTCGACCGATATCGTTGGTGGGTAGTTTGTACGAAATTTTGGCTAAGGTGCTTGCAAATAGACTTTGTGGTGTGATTGGTTCTGTTATATCGGATACACAGTCAACTTTTATTAAAGGCCGTCAAATTTTGGATGGCATTCTGGTGGCTAATGAGATAGTTGATGAGGCACGCAGGTCCAAGAAGGAACTGATCCTGTTCAAGGTTGATTTTGAAAAGGCATATGACTCTATAGATTTTGATTATTTAGAAGAGGTGATGAGGAAGATGGGTTTTCCAACTCTTTGGCGCAAATGGATTAATGAGTGTATCAGAACGGCTACTGCTTCTGTCTTGGTAAACGGGTCTCCTACGGATGAGTTTTCTTTGGGGAAGGGGTTGAGGCAGGGCGACCCTCTCTCGCCGATTTTATTTCTTTTGGCGGCTGAGGGTTTTCATGTGTTGATGGAATCTTTGAAAGTTAATGATTTGTTTGTGGGTTATAAGGTAGGGCGTAGTGACATGACAGTTGTTTCTCATTTACAGTTTGCTGACGACACTTTAATTATGGGTGTCAAATCTTGGGCCAACATCCGTTCTATGAGAGCTATACTTCTTCTTTTTGAAGCTCTATCGGGCTTAAAAGTAAATTTTTCGAAAAGTCATTTGGTGGGAATGAATGTTGCATTGTTGTGGCTATCGGAGGCGACATCCATGTTGAGTTGTAAAGTGGGTGCTATTCCGTTTGTGTACTTGGGGCTGCCTATTGGTGGTAACGCTCGGCGGATATCGTTCTTGAATCCTCTTATTACTCGCATCCGAACTAGACTGTCGGGTTGGAAATTGAAACATTTATCATTCGGGGGCCGTCTGGTTTTACTGAAATCTGTCCTGTCGTCACTGTCTGTTTATGCCCTTTCTTTTTTCAAAGCTCCGTTAGGTATTGTATCCTCTATTAAATCTATTTTAAATTGTTTTTTTTGGGGGGGGAGTGAGGACCACAGGAAAATATCTTGGGTGGATTGGAATACTGTCTGTAGTGGTAAGGAGGTTGGAGGTTTGGGGGTAAGGAGAATTAGGGAGATTAATGTTGCGTTGTTAGGGAAATGGTGTTGAAGGTTGTTGGAAGATGCTGATAGTATGTGGTTTAGGGTGTTGTCAGCGAGGTATGGTGTGGAGGATGGTCGTTTGCTGGGAGGGGGGCGAGAGGCGTCCATGTGGTGGCGTGAAATTGCCGCTATGCGTAGGGAGGAGTGGTTTGCAAACCACGTGAGTAGGTCGGTAGGCAATGGTGAGAACACTCTCTTCTGGGCCGATGTGTGGTGTGGTGCTGAGGAGTTTAGGGTCAGGTTTAATAGACTTTATGAATTATCGTTGTTTAAGGGGGCGTCAGTGTCTGATATGTGTCATTTAGGCTGGGGGTTGGACGGGGAGGCGTGGAGGTGGAGGCAGAGGCGGAGGTTGTTTGCTTGGGAGGAGGGGCTGCTGGGGGATCTAATGTTATTGCTTCAAAATGTGAATTTGCAAGTTGATACTGTTGATAGATGGCGTTGGGCACTAGAGTCAACGAATACGTTTTCTGTTCGAAGTGCCTACAAGTTTTTGACTCTTCAACCTCCGTTAGAGTCTTCGGCAGATGCCTTGTCCCTATGGCATAAGGATGTGCCGCTGAAGGTGGTGCTCTTTGGGTGGCGCTTGATCCGTGATAGATTACCAACAAAAGATAACTTGTTCCGTCGTGGTGTAATTGATCAGGCATCCCGGCAGTGTGTGTCTGGATGCGGCTCTATGGAAACATCATCTCATTTATTCTTACATTGTAATTTGTTTGGTTCTGTATGGCAGCTCATTTATAGATGGCTAGGCTTGTCAATGGTTGCACCTCTCCAGGTGTTGGATCACTTTAATCAGTTTAGCGGGTGCGGTGGTAACTCAAAGGGTCACCGATCTATTCTCCAAGTTATTTGGTTTGCGACAAATTGGGCAATATGGAAGGAAAGAAACAATAGGCTATTTAATGTCAAAGAATGCTCGGTTTATCAGGTGGTCGACAAGATTAAGTCGATTACCTTTATGTGGTTGAAGGCGAAGCGTATTTCTCTTCCCATCACTTACCATGGGTGGTGGCTTAGTCCCTTTTCCATCTTGGGCATAGGCTAAGTATTTCTTTCCTTTGTTTGATCGCTTTGTACAGGCAACTCTTGTAAATTTTGGCTTAACTCTGTTGTCCGCTCCTTAGTACGTCTTGTGCTAGGAAAGACCCTTTTGTGGAGGTAATATAATTCATTTTAACTTCTTCAAAAAAAAAAATTCATAGTATTTCTTCAAAAATAAAATCATAGTATATATTTATAAGTAAATTAAAATATTTTAAGATATTTTTTCAACTCAAAATTTTGAGGTTTAAAGTCTTTGCTTGAGTCACATTGTCCATGAGTCGCCCTGGCACAAATGGGAGGATCGGAGTTCAAACTCCGGTCACAACATTAAAGTCTAAAGTCTTTGCTTGAGTCACATTGCCCTTGGATCGGACAAATGGGAGGATCAGAATTCAAACTTCAGTCACAACGTTAAACCTAACTGAATTTCAACATTTTTTACTGGTTGAATTAAGAATTATAGACAATTTTGCTTATGTTTATTTTTCGATGGTGACTGTGATTCGAACTCCAAACCATACATATATTATTCATTCTTCCTACCAACTAAATTAAATTCACGGGGACTCGCTTTTGTTTATTTGATAAACCAAACAACTCGTTTCCCATGCGGCAATTCAACAACAAATCCAATCATAGAGAAAAATATCAATCAAACGGTCACAACTCTTCAAACTTTCCCATCAAACGGTCCACATCCACTTAAAAAAAACCCAGAAAACAATAATATAAAAACAAAATAATTACTTTTCCAAAAAAGGGTGCTGAAATTAGGATTATTTATACTCTTTTTCTCCAAACACCGTTCACTTCAAAACCCTAATTCCTCTTCTTCTTCTTCATCTTCCCAATTTTCTCTCAACAACCAACAATGTCAAAGGGTCCAGGTCTCTACTCTGACATCGGCAAAAAAGCCAGAGGTATTCCCTTTCTCACTCTCTCTCCGAATCCAATTTTTTTTAATTTTGTTTTTTGGAAATTTTTTATTAATATTTGTGTATTTTTTTGTTGTTATTGCAGATCTTCTTTACAAGGATTACAACACTGACCAGAAGTTCACTCTCACTACTTACTCACCTACTGGAATTGTGAGTTTTTTATTTTTGATTTGCATTTTTTTTTGCTGTTGTGAAAAATTTGTTTTTTTTTGTTTTGATTTGTTGTTTTGGTTTGTTTATTTGTTTTTTGAGTAATTGGGTTTTTAGGATGATTGTTTTATTGGAAAAAAAATGGATTTTTTGGGTGGTGTTAATGTATTATTGATTATTATTGTGGTAGCAATGTCGATTGTGGTGTGAGTGAGATTATGGGCCCCGTTTGGATCGGCTTATTTTTGAGCTTATGCAAAAATAATTATGCAAATAAATGAGCTTTTATGCATTATTGATTAGCTTGTCAATGTAGTTTATGTAAAAAAACAGCTTACGAAGGTACAATTTTCATTAATGAGAATTGAGAACTTATAAATTAACATAAAAGCTTATTTATTTTCATAAGCTTTTTTTAAGCTAAAAAATAAGTCAATCCAAACATGCCCAATATTCAATTTTGGTGTGAGTGATTAATCTTTTTTTTCCTTTTCAATTGTTGGATTTTTTTTATCTGAGTCAGGATGATTGTTCTATTGGAAGATTTGTAGATGCATGGAAGGTTACTTGTCTTGTGATTTTTTGTGAAGTAGTATTGATTAATCAATTATTTTTCTTTTAATTTGTTGTTGGGGTTTGTTTATTGTTATTTGAGTTATTGGGTGGTTGGGATGATGGGATGATTGGTGTATTGGAAGATTTGTAATTGTAGGCAAGATTTGTTATTGGGTATTTTTTATTATTGTGATAGCAATGTAGAGATTAATGAGTTGGATTGAAATATGGGTTATGATAGAACATTATGGCGTAATTTGTTCCATGTAGCTGACCATTTGTTGATAAGGCTTGGTTGTTATTGTTGATAGCAATGTTGTGCTGTGGTGTGCATGATTGTATTTTGTGTGTGTTTATGGTTTGACTAGTTGGTTTTGTGATGAACTGATGATGCTTGATTGATAGAATGATTCTTACTTTCTGTTACCCTCTGTCTGATTACTGTGATAGCAATGCGGTGTTGTGGTATGAGTATTGAGATATTATATGATACTTTAGATTGAAGGTGTCTGGTGGTGTTTGACACATGTTAGTGTCTACGACATTGACACATAAATGCATTCAATTTCTTCCATTTTCTCAAATGAATACAGGCCTTGACTCCTTTGAACCCTCTGTTTGTGGCTGTTTATGCAGGCTTTGACTGCCTCAAGTACCAAGAAAGGTGAGCTTTTTTTGGCTGATGTTAACACACAGTTGAAGCACAAGAATGTCACTACTGATATCAAAGTGGACACTGATTCTAATGTAAGTTCATGATTCTTTCTTGTTCTGTTGGGTTTCTATTTAACTTGTCATGTAAAAAAGTGTAAAACCAGCTTTTGTGGTTTTATATGTGTGCTTTTACTACCGTTGCAAAGCAGGTTTTTGGCAGTTTTATGTTATTGTTTGTCTTTGTTATACAGTAGGCTGTAAAATTCTGGTTGGGTCCACTCCCTCAATTTTTATTAGTTTACCCGTGCCATTTTAACTAAGTTTGAAATTTAAGCTAGAAGGTCCATTTGGCAGATGTAAAATAGAATTGATATCAATTTGCCAACATCATTTACTAACCGATGATGGAAATTAGTTTCTATATCAAAATGAATTTGAAAGTATGTCACTGTGCAAAATTGGAATCGGAAGGCGTTGGTTACATGAAAACTGAATTAGAAGTGTGTTTCTACACATCCCTTACTTTATAGTATGTCTCTTTGTGTGCAAATAACTTTAATATTCATTGAATAAGTAAGAGTTGTTTGTTTTGATTGTGATACGAGTTGAAATGAAATAAATGTGATTATAACTTAATACCAATATTTATTGCCCTATAACTATTTTTAGGCTTGATTTAGATGCAAACAGTCGGGATAAGGGGCAATTTTAGGAAATTATTTCCATGCTGTGTGCTACCTTGAGTATTATTTTTTATTTGTAGCCAGTTAATAATTGGCAATGTAAAGCACGGTCATATGATCTTTGTCACACATCAATATCTGTCAATCTATATAATGTTTAATAATTGGCAAATTACCCATTCTATTTGTATCTTTATTTACTATACTTAATTGTTTAATTGTGCGTGTAAATTGCAGCTCTTCACAACGATCACTGTTACTGAGCCAACTCCTGGCCTCAAGACTATTCTTAGCTTCAGAATTCCTGAACCTGAACTAAAGTCTGGAAAGGTGAGATAAATCATTCATTTTTTATTAGATTCTTTCAGTCTCCAATCGAAAACATGAATCACTAATTTGATAAACAAGTTACCGTATGAAACAGGCTGAAGTTCAGTATGTGGCTGACTATGCTGGAATTTCCGCCAGCATTGGGTTGACAGCAAACCCAGTTGCCAACTTTTCTGGTGTTATTGGAAATAATGTAGTTGCTCTCGGTGGTGATCTTTCTTATGACACTAAAACTGGCGTGTTCACAAGACTTAATGCTGGTCTGAACTTCACCAAAGACGATTTAATTGCTTCATTGACTCTGTAAGTTACACTCGTCCCTTTCTAACAGAACGTTGCTAATTGAAGTGTCACCATGACACTGATCACAACCCTAACATTTACATGTTGACACGAATACTATTTAAGTAAGTAGAAGTGATTGAATATAAATACACGAGTCAATGTTGTGTCGGTGTTGGACAACAACACATGTTGGATACTAGATGTGCGTTTAACCTGCAGTGTTGGTGCGCTGTGGTAGCTTTGGAATTTTAAAATTAGTCTTTAGCTGATTTTTTCTTACAATTACAAATGAATTGGAGATTATTGTATTTTCTAATGCTTCAAAGCTGATTAGCATTTTGTGAGCTTGAGAGGCAACAATGCAACATTCATTTAATAGTTTTCTGTTTCCTATTTTGTGAGTTGTCTGTTTACCTTTAGTCAACCTCGCCTAGTTAGATGAGGCATTACAGTTTTGTTGCAGTAGTTCCCTCTTTAGATATAGGGAATGTTTGTCAGTGTTTTTTTTTTCCAATAAAACTTCACTTTTAGAAATTATTCATCCTTTTTTACCTTGAAGGACGGATTATGACAAGTACACTTGACACAGCATAGATAAGTTGATACTTCTAATGTCAAAAACATAAACACACCTAATCCCATAGGTGTCCAAAGCTGCTTAAAATATGAAGTTGTTTTGAGTAGCTTCTCTTGAAATTATTTTTGATAGATAATTTTTTTTTCAAAAGTGATTTTCATTTTGGAGAACAAACTCAAAATAACTTTTTTTTTCCCTGTAGAATATCTAAAATTTAATCTCTAAGAACCTGTTTGTTACCGATTAGAATAAAGTGGTTTTGTTGTATTAGTTGCATCAATAAAATTCTCTTGCTTAGGTCTGTTTGAACTGATTGAAATTTGTATGGGGATGTGGTAAATGTATGCAGGAATGAAAAAGCTAATGCCCTGAATGCTTCATACTACCATGTAGTCAATCCCATTACCAAAACAGCTGTTGGAGCTGAGGTATCACATCGATTCTCGACCAAAGAAAACACACTCACACTTGGTACTCAGCATGCAATAGACTCATTGACCACAGCGAAGCTTCGATTCAACAACTTCGGACTGGCAAGTGGTCTCATCCAGCACGAGTGGCGTCCAAAATCATTCTTCACCATTTCTGGTGAGGTGGACACTAAGGCCATTGAGAAGAGTGCAAGAATTGGAATAGCTTTGGCTCTCAAACCTTGAGAGAGTAATTTTGAGTCAAATTTGTCGAGGTAGTCATTAGCTAAAGCACAATTTTCTATCAAGACTGAATTTGGTGTTTTTTGAGGTTGGTTCTATTATTGGACAAAAGTGTTCATGATGTTTTGATGATTGCATTTTGAGCAATTCAACGTTGTATAAATAAGTAACAAATTCTTTCCTATAAACTAAATGTTACTGTTTGATTGCTTCTTTTTATATTCTTTTCATAACGTTGCATTTTATTGTTTTGTTATTGTTGTGTTACGTGGTTGTGCCCCATGAATATGGATGCAAGATTCAAGATGTAGCACCAGTTTGCAGCCAATATTCAATAATTTAGGATATCATTTTATTCTATAAAAAATTCTCATCATATGTAAATTAATATGGTCATCCAGTGTCATGCAATGGGGTATGTCAAATGCTTGTCCTCCTTTGCTTTGATATTAATGCATTTTGTTTTAGATAGTCAAATGTTAGTGAGCTAGTGCTTATGCTAGTTTTCTAAGGTTTGAACCCTGGTCATCCTCCTCTAACTTAGGGCTATTTTGATGCCCTAAGTTCACCAATTGAGCTGCCTACTATGACGCACCGTTGGTATGTTATCGTGAGACAAAACTACTCTAAAAACTAGGTTGTTTTCTTAGTTTTTTCCATTCAAAATATAGTTATTTCTGATTTGGTACAACTTCGAAATTAATCATTTTCATACTTTGGAGAGGCTAGTTCTTTCACTGGTTTTTGCCCCCTTGGTGGCAACAAAAGATTCGAGTCACTTTGTATTTGCAGCTCAATGTTTGATGATACAAACTAAGATGTTCACATTCAAATTGATACAATCGAAAATTATAAAACCAATTTAAGAATTGAAAATAAACAACTTTCTATTGGACTTTGCATATCTTTAACATTGTCACATATGGTGATATAAATGCATAATTATGTGTTGATGAAATCATATTTTTTTGTTTTAAAGAGTTCAGTTGCGAAACTATAACACACTAAATGTTGAGAAGTGGATAGTTGCATATTCGAACCCACGTCTCAGAATAACTAAAACCCATGCTGCTACCACCTTAGTTGTGACCTGTGAAACGAGATCACTTTTTTTTAATCTTTAGAGCAAATAACTTATGAATTTAATTCATATGCATTGATAGAGTGAAGATATTTTACGCTGTCAGTTAATTACAACCATCCACTCAATAGAAATGTTTGACTTTTACCTTAATCACTTTTGAAGTCCCACACATAATTGATTCCGATGCGTTGATAGTGTAAACTTTTTAACACTGACAGGTGCATAGAAATTAAAATACATAACTTATTGCCTCATAATCTATTCAGACCAATCCACAAATATCACAATCACAAGTACTTTCCACGACATGAGCAGCTAAATCTCTCAACTAAGCAAAGCCATTCAATTGCAAAGGAAAATACAACATTAGGAAACTACTCAGAAAAAATAACGATGTTGCGTGAAGATTTCCATGTAGTTTTATTGAAATCACCATGAATATCTTACTATGATTACAACAAAATCGTTGACAAATTTAAGCAAAAATATATTATTTCTTGGTTAAAAGTGATGACCTTTTTTTTTCCTAGAATAGATTCTATATTTTTCTCTCTCCATGTTTTAAAATTTATCCTTAAACTTATTTTTCTCTCATTTTTCATATTAAAAATCGAGTTTAATTAATATACTTTGTCGTGTATAATCATTTTACACATGCATCCATGAATGTGTTGACACATCAATTAATGAATATGACAACTCATGTTTTCTTATTCACTAATTTACGTAGCAAACACGTGTCAGATCAAACTTCAAAAAAGCCAACAGAACTAAATTAGTGTGCAGTAATTAATAAATATGGAGTTATAGACAATTAAGAATTTACACTTTCTTTTATAAAATAGGAACAATAGCAAATATTCTTGAAAAGTAATAGTAATCCTCTAATAGTAGTGTATTAACAAACAAAAACTGAAAAATTGCATATTACCACTCAGAATTTTAAACTAGAGTATTATATTCATCTCTAAAATATTAGTATAAAAATGCAAAGCATTCAAACATAAGAAGCATTACTATGTAATATATGCTGTTCATAATCACTCCAAAAGCACTTATAAGTTTGCAGCATTTCCTTGAAGAAGACCATCTCTAATCTGCACAGCAATGTCCCTGACAGCACCAGGACCATGTGGAATGAACACAGATGAAGATTTTGAGGAGGCACCGATTTCCTTCATGGTGTCAAAGTATTGTGTCACCAAGACCATGTCCATGACATCCTTAGCTGTTGTTCCAGGAACATTCTCTGAGAATGCAAGCACGCTGTCTCTCAGTCCGTCCACGATGGCCTGACGTTGGCGAGCTATACCGAGTCCGGACAGATATTTGGACTCAGCTTCTCCTTCAGCTTTTTTGATCTGCAATATCTTTTCTGCTTCAGCCTTCTCGTTCGCAGCCAACCTCATTCTTGCAGCTGTTGATTAAATTGTTGTAGAAAAGGATCAGGATATATCCGCAATTACTATGGTCAATCAAAATTTACACACAAAAAAGGACAAAAAAAGAACTACATGGCAAGACACAGAAGTTTGCTCCAATGTAGTATTTGTTTGGATTTGCGATGAATAGTGTGAAAACTGATTCTACCTTCTGTCAAATGTGATTTTAGTTGTAAAAGTCTACATGTTTAGTTAGTTTGAATCAAAATTAATTATGTTTTCAAAGTTTGGTTTGACTAGAGTCATGTTTGGATAAAACCAACTGAATTAAGCGCTTATAGTGTAAGTGTATATCATATGAGTGCTTATGTATGAACTATTTCTATAATAAAAGATAAAATAAAGTCGAACTGTTTTCATATAAGCTATAAGTTGTTTTCATAAACTGAAAATAGCAAATGGTCATGCCATAAGTTGTTTTTATAAACTCTCCAAAACAGTCTCACAAGTGTTTATACCACCAGTAGATAAGATCAAAAAAGCAAATCAGAACAGATCCTAGAAGTGATAAAAAGCAGGTTTTATGCTATGCTGAAAAATTACATCAAACATGTTTTTTAGAGTTATAACATCTAAATCTAAATCTAAACACATGTAGGACCAGAACACAGACTGTACCATGACAGAAATTGAAAAAACTGTAAATTCTAAATTATTGATTTTTTGCCTAAAAACTGAAATACATGCTTACAGAAGTAAGCATCGCAGCATTGTGCAAACATGCTTATAGACACAATCATCTATTCCATTCAAGATCAACACAAAAACAAAGTGTTGTCAATTGCGGAAAATAGCGTTGTTAAAATTCCACAACACTATAGCGCCATAAAAGCCGCTTTTTGACAACACTTTGTACTGATAGAGTATCACAGAACAACTATTTGTTCAAATTATTATGGTATTACCGTTATAGCTGCTATTTCACAATGCTACCAAAAAAAAAATTTGTTGAGGAAGTAGAATATATTACCTGCATTGATTTCATTCATTGCTCTCTTGACATTAACATCAGGCTCAATATCAACAATGAGAGTCTGGACTATCTGATATCCATACATTGACATCGCCTAAAACATTACGGTTGAATTAACAAGTTAATGAGAACGATTATAAGTTTCAATGATCCACTGAAGAAACATTTTATATAAAGATGAAAACAGAAAGAAATAAAATAAACACCTTCTCAAGCTCTTCTTCAACAGCCTTTGCTATGTCATTCTTCTGCTCAAAGACAGCATCCAGTTCCAACTTTGGCACACTGGCCCTTATAACTGAATAAATGCATAATATCATAAGCTTTTAAAGAAGCAAGCAACTAAATTATCAATTACAGTATAACACAACACTTGTTAGTGTAAAGATGTTTACACGGCCATCCAATCATGTGTCGCCACATCGTTAATGAGTGTAACTTGTCATACTCAGTAGCAATGTAGTAACACATCATCGGGTGCATGTTTAAAACAATTTTACACTGGCATTTCATATAATTTAATTTAAAATGAAATGGAAAGTCACTGCACATACCATCAAAAACATATGACTGGATCTGTTCCCTAGTATTAGTGAGCCGATAAAAGGCATCAGATGCTTTGTCAGCCACAGCGCGGTATTGTACAGACGCAACCACATTCACAAAGACGTTATCCTAATAAACAAGTTCATGACAGTCAGATTCCAACAACAGGTCATAATCAATCACATAAGAAATATTCCACCACATTAAGTAAGCAGAGGATGTAACAGTATGTTTTCTTAATCTTGAAGTAAAAACGGTTTAAACGTATGCTTCCTTAATCTTGAAGTAAAAACAGTTGAACAGTATGTTTTCATACTCTTGAAGTGAAAACACTTTGTTAGATGTGAAAAAGGAATTTCCAAAGCATTAATCCAAAGAATAAAAGTAATCAAGACAAAAGTTAAAGGTGTAGGGGAAAAAATAAGAATATCCAAAATTCCACCTCAAATTATGTAGGACTAAAACCATTTCAATGATCGATAATAGCTGGTAACAAATATATCATCAATAGAGTTCTTTCGGTAAGTTATAAAAATATGACAAAATTAGAGACACATTGATAGTCCTTGTTGGAAAACTGTTACTTTTGAAATCATAGTTGAAAATATTTAGAACGGAATGTTTTCAAGATTTTAAACAAAGTTGTTTGAAAGCTTATTAACAAAAGAACCAAAACACTTTCTTATCACATAAGAAAAACTAAATAACAGCATCATGAAGCAGAAAAGACGGTGACACGGAGTAAAATAGGAAGAATGAAAGAACCTTGGTTTTCGTCTCGCATTTCACATCAAGTTGCTGGACACGAAGCGACAACCCACCAGCTATCTGGTAACCAAGACACCAAGGCAAACAATGGCATCCAGGTTCCAAAACATCAGCAAATTTTCCAAAGTGCTCTTTGATAGCAACATTGGACTGATCAACTTGAACGCATCCTAGTGCTTGACCCATCTTTCAATCCTGCAATGGAATATCACAACTCATTAATTAGATTATACTTTATGATAATTTACATTTTGTTTCCACCAATCAGTTTAACCTTTTGTAATTTACATCAATGCGTATAACAAGATTAAACAATACCAGTGATATAATTATAAAGAAATGTACAGGACATGTTTGAGTAA
>Ga0315915_1006828_pt1 | contig 13846 bp, 11 predicted proteins | sample MpolbnodulesMG_FD_207738 | JGI IMG/M metagenome (GOLD analysis project Ga0315915, IMG submission 207738) | Medicago polymorpha root nodule microbial communities from Los Angeles, California, United States - branched nodules | ecosystem: Host-associated > Plants > Roots > Nodule | place: USA... | reverse complement strand
CTCCCCATTTGAATTGTGAGAAATAATATGATGTTGTTGAATTATATGATAAAGTCGATGTTGGTCAATACACATATGTTGATTGATTGTGATATGGTTGGTGAATACATATATGTTGATTGTGATATTGTTGGTAAATACATATATGTTGAATGATTGTGATATAGTTGGTGGATACATATATGTTGATTGATTGTGATATTGTTGGTGAATGCATATATTTTAAGTGATGGTGATGTTGTTGGTGATTGCATATATGCTAAATGAATGATGATGATGTGGTGATGACTCTTAATTGAATTATGACTTGAAGTTTTAAAACACGTAAATTCTTTACGGTTGCTAATTTCAAGTTTTATTTCACCAAAACTAAAATATATCAATGTTTGGAAAACACTAATTTTTTATTTTTTATTTTTTATTTTTGAAGGAGGAAAGCACTAAAACTGATACTTACATCAATCCTGCTTACATTTTGAATACATTAGTATTTAAATTTAAAATGATATTACCAAATTTTCGAAATATGGTACAAAGGTTAAAAATAAAAATAATAAAAAGTAGTTAATTGTTAAAATTTAAATTTTGTAATTTGCAATAATTAAAAAAAATATTGTATCCAGTCTTCTAATGCTTCCAGCTGATGGTAGGCAAGACTTTCTCCTATAGTAATAGTTTCTCTCTACATGATCACTAATGCTAAACTCACTAAGTATGTCTCCAACTTCACTACTGATCCATATACACAACGAAACTTGCCCTTTCAAGCTAAAGAAATTCTAATATGGTCATGCAAAGATTATACTCAACTCACTCATAAAGAGTTGGAGATTTTCATTTGCCTTTACGCAAACATGAGTGCTATTAAAAAACAACAAAGTAATTAAAACAAATAAGTTGCTACAGATATTCCAATAATTGTTACAAATTAATTAAAGGCTTAATAGCAGTTTTAGCCCCCTAAAAAAAAACTAAAAAACTGCCCCCTAAGTTTTGCATTTGTGACAGTTTTGGCCCCCAAGGCCAATTTTAACTCGATCTACGCTGACGTGGCACCCTAAGTGAGGTGTCACGTGTTATTTTTTTAATATTTTTTACCAAAAATTGGCCTTGGGGGGCCAAAATTGCTACAGTTACAAAACATAAGGGGCAGTTTTATAGTTTTTTTTTCTAAGGGGTCCAAAATCGCAACTTCCTGAAAGTTTGAGGACGAAAACTGCTATTAAACCTTAATTAAAACGCTAAATAGACACCAAGAGGACCAATAATGTCTTGTATAAAACAAATACCATAACTAATGAGAATGTAGCTGCAATAAGCCTATTTCATTCTACCATCCTAACATGAACCATTAATAATGTTGGATTTGCTTGAAGTTGACTTTGTGGATCTATAACTCCAAAAGGATTCTTGGTAGGCAAGAGAATAAAATATTGTTAAAATATAGTTACACAAATGAGTACTAAGCATGGAATTTAGGTCAGACAATTGATTCATCATATCTATAACAAAGTTTTGAAGTAAAGTAAATAAACACACAACCGAAACAAGAGTATGTGAATTAACACAAATTCAAATAAGTATATCGCTAGATAAGGACTTACATTCAGCAAGAATATCACTAACAAATTGACACCAAGCTTTCAACATAATTGTTTATAGAGAACCAACGTATGCTTTTGTGTACTCTAGTTTTCACTACCCGATTATTTCTCCAATTGTAGAAAATTGCTCGGTTTTTTAGGTCGTCGTGTGCGAATACCAATGTATCATCATTCTCATAAAGGTTGAAACACGAGAAACCAGGTTTGAAGTTCATCTTAAGATTGCGATAGCTAAATTTAAGGAATCGAGTCCAAGACTTTTCATCTCCAAATTTTGTCATCTTCCATATAACAAAATCGGTTTTCTTTAAATCATGGTAAAAACAGAGGGAATCCATCAAGAAACAAACACCAGGTTGTACATCTTGTAACGACGTATTCGGAGTACTTGGAGGAGGCAGCAATTGTGTGTGTCTATGTAGCTAGATCAAGCGAAATAATCACATATTTTGCATGATTACCGTCGTCAATAATAACAGCCAACCAATTAACAGTGCAATTTAAATGTACACCACCGAACTCCCTATTATCATAAGAGAAGTGAAGAACCCTTGCAAGAAAACATTGAATATTTCTCCAAATATTATTTCCGAAAGTAAGAACTCGCACCCTCGTTGTCAAGTGACTACAATATTGTAGGGCCAAAACCTTATAAGCGTCACTTGAATTATCATAACCCATTGTAAACGTCCAATATTTCAATCCATATGTATCATCACGAAAATACCTTAATTTATTAGATATTTTTCTGGTGGTGGGATTCCAGAAACGGAACCACATCTCAGCGGGAGAATAACCGAGCAAGCATACCAATCCATTGCAGGAACCAACAACATGACGACAGTCCTTGTCTATCAGTAGATAGTAATGATCCTCAGGAGGGGTGACCGAACGGTTTTCAAGTAAATCACCAACAGAAAAAGGCATGAAACTGTAATCACCTCTCTGATAAGAGACTACATAAGAGTGTGAGTGTCGTGTAGATCGATGAAGATGGATTTTAGCGAATTTAGAATCAGAGATGAGAGTGTTCCACGACTTTACTAACACACTTCAACTTCATCAATGGTTTCACCGTAAGCCAGGATAGGATTTCAAAGATAAGGTCACACTACTAAAAAAATAAAAGTTAGTGAGGGATATTTAGTGAGGGAAAACGTGAAATCCCTCTCTAATTCCGTCACTAAATTTTGCGACCAAGGAATTTGTGAGGAATTTCATTTTTTACATCACTAATTTCCCTCACTAATTTTGTTTTTTCTAGTAGTGTCTTCGGGGAGGATTGCTGAAGGAGAGGGATTGGATTGACGGCTACGACGCCGCGACTTTGGTGGTTCGGTTTTCATGACAGCAGCAGAGATACAAAAGGTGTTTGGAGAAAATATTTGATTCTTCAGCAAAGTACAAAAGGTGAAGTACTTGGATAATTCTTGGGTGGACACAAAGATTTGGACCCTCTATTTGGTCACACACACAAAAAAGTGGACATGCTAAAATCATTTGAAAATTAATGATTATTTAATTGTTATTTTTTCTACTTTTTCCTTTTTATGTGTGTGTGACCAAATAAAGAGTCCAAATCTTTGTGTCCACCCAAGAGTTTCTCGAAGTACTTAATGACAAAAAGGGTTGGGCTTTTTTTAAGGGAAAGGGGGTCGGGGCTCATTCCAACATTTTAAAGATCTTATATGATTTTATTTTAGCAATTATATTTTTGAAAAAAAATCAAACACTAGATAATAATAAAATATAACATGTTCTTTCCTTCAAAAAAATAATAATAAAATATAACATTATATAACTGTTGGGGAAACCCTTAATATGAACCCCAAATAAAAAGGATCATGGAAGGACCTCAATAAATAACCTGCTACAACCAGTCACTTTTAGTTAATTATTGTTGGGGCTTATGGTGTAAATAATAAAAAAAAATTGAGGGTTATGTGTGTCAGCTTTTTATTATACCTTTCAGTCCTTCTTCTACTTCACATACAGGAAAAATCAATCTACAATTAAACTCAAATCTAATTCCTTTCTTGTTGAAATTTTAAGTTGCTCTTTTAGTATCTTGAATCTTTCTTCAAACAATATAATTAGAAGCATTTTTGTACTTGCAAAAGTACAATAATAAAATTTAGGGTTTACACTGTTTATGTGATGCCTTGAAAATGCTTTGAAAATGCTCTTAAGAGGGGTGTTTATAGCCCTTCGTGGGCTTGTATTTTGGTGACTTAAGCCCCAAGCAGCTTGGGCCCTAAGTCACTCTGGAGCATTCTAGATGTTTCTAGAAGCTTGTCAAGACGGCGTCCTTAGGGGGGACGCACCTAGGGCTTTAGGAGCCCTTCGAGAGGGCGCATGAGCCCTTCTGGAGGGCATATGTGCCCTTAAGGATAGATTGACGGTCCACAGTCCTCCAAGCACGAGTCTTGGGAGAAGGCAAAGTGATTAATAAGTATAACAGTTGAGGCGACGCCTTTGACGGGCACGCCCAAGCATTCCATAGTCTTTCTTGAGGGCGTTTAATCCCTTAGGAATATAACGACGTTCCACAGCCCTTCGAGCACGAGTCTTGGGACAAGGCGAAGTGATGAGTAAGTATAAAAATTGAGGCGACGCCTTTGACGGGCACGCTCAGGCATTCCATAGTCTTTTTTAAGGGCATTAAAGCCCTTAGGAATATAATGACAGTCCACAACACTTCGAGCACGAGTCTTGGGACAAGGTTAAGTGATTTATATAGTCGATAGTCCACAACCCCCGAAGCACAAGCCTTGGGTCAAGGCAAAGTGATTAATTATAACGGTACTCTTTTGATTTTGGAAGATGGGCGATATCTGCATTTGCATGTTCTCTGGCAAGTTCATCGGTTTATGGTATGAGCAAGCCCTTTTTGGCGATATAGTACTATGTAACTTGGGCGAGCCCTTTTTGGCGTTATAGTACTCTGCAACTTCATTGTTGATGTAAATTATCGGGGCGAGTTGTACATGGCGCCCTAAGTACTTGTGATTTTTATTTTGGATATAACTTAAAGCGGGCGAGTCCTTCTTGGTACCTTGTATTTTAGTATTTCTTCGTCTCCTATTCATGCTGCAATTTTATTTTTCTTCCTTGTAGTGTTGCGCTCTATTTTTCATCGATTTATCGATTGTTTTTCAATGGTATCTGTGATTCTGTTCCCTTTGGGCGATAACAATGTTATTTCTGGTTATTTATTGTTTCCTTCAAAGTTTGTCCTTTATTTAGCTTCGTGGTGCATCGATTTAAGTGATGCTTGCGATTTGCTGGCGATTGCTATTTCCTTTCAGTCATTTTCTGGCGATTGCTGGCGATTATCATTTGATAAATGTTGACGTTTTATGGCGTTTACGGAGAATATGTTGACGATTTGAACTTTTATATGGTGTTGCGTTGATTTTCATATCGTAGTTTGTGCTTTATATTTTACAATTGTATCTTTATAGGAGAACATGGTGTGTAGAATTTTTGTAAGTTGCTTGTTTTTGCCAAAGCCTATTTAAGGTTGACATAGATAGTTGTTCAGGGCCTCGAAGGGCTGACAATACGTTCAGTGTCGCGTAGGGTTGACGCTTTCGTTTAAAGCCTCAAGGGGTTGACGTTTAAAACCGTTCAGAGCCTCGTAGGGTTGACAGGGCGTTCAGGGCTTCGTAGGGTTGACGCTTTCGTTCAGAGGCTTTAAAAGGTTGACGTTTAAAACTGTTCAGAGCCTCGTAGGGTTGATAGAGTGTTCAGGGCCTCGTAGGGTTGACAGAATGGCGACGTTCAGAGCCCTTTTTAAGGGTTGATATTTTTAGGCTCCCTTTGAATGTAGAATTTCTTGTAGATTTCGTAGTAGTTATATCTGAACAAAGTAGAACAGTGGAAAAAGGAGAGTTCTAAGAAAGTACTTTGCCTCATTAAAAACCTGCAAAACAAATCTCAACGGTCGAGAAAGGTTAGAATAACTTTGTGTTTCATCTTTAAGCTCTTAATGACGTGACCATTGCTTCTACATTTCATTCTGGCGTGTTGTTTGTTGAGTTCTTCCGTTTCTTTAACCTCGCCCTTGGCGGGCTTGTTTGCCTCCCAAACATTATTTATCTGAAATATAAAGCTACTTCCGAACTTCCAAAATAAAAGAGTCTTAATCATATTTGATCCTATTTAATGAGAACCAATTACTCGTTGTCTTCTCTTATTAATTCGCCCATATTTTATACTCTTCTTCCTATTCTTTTCATTCTCTTACTAACCTTCTTACTTGATAATTTTGTGCTTTTAATCCTTCCTTTTCTTTCTTATGTTGGATTGGAACTAAGTCTTCCTACTACTTTTCTTAAATCGAAATTCGCTACTTCCTTATTAGATTTAAACTATCTCGCCCACTTCGTTCTTTCTATTTTACACTCCTCCTCTTTTTCCTGCTAACTTGAATTTTAACTTGCTTGATATTTTATTTTCTATGTCTTCACTTCCTCCTATGAAGTTAGGACTAAGTCTTCTGCTCAATTTTATTCTTCTACATGGGTCTGGCGCTATTAATCCATTATTTATATTTTTACTAAACAGTTAATTCAATTCTCAAAGTACAAGGTACATGAAAGGGATTCCTAGGAAAGAGAGGTGGGTCACTTGGACCTCTTAAATACCAAGACTTTCCTCGCCAGAATCCCCCATATGTTACCTTTTAACATACTACACTTTACTTCTGCCACAAAGTACCTAGAGTAGTCTTTCTTCTATTAACTTGGTCATACCTCTTGTGTTTTACTCATCATTCTTTTTTTGTTTTCTTCAAATCAAACAATATATTTTCTCAAAATATATTCGGTAATCATTTTTCTTCAAATGAAACCGTATATTTTCTCAAAATATATTGGACAAGAAATTTTCTTCAAATCAAACAATATATTTTCTCAAAATATATTCGACAATAAATTTTCTTCAAATCGAAAAATCGAACAGTATATATTCTCAAAATATATTCTACAATAAATTCTCTTCAAATCAAACAATATATTTTCTCAAAATACATTCGGCTATAAATTTTCTTCAAATCGAACAGTATATTTTCTCAAAATATATTCGACAATAAATTATCTTTAAATCAAACAGTATATTTTCGCAGAATCTATTCGGCAATAAATTTTCTTCAAATCAAACAATATATTTTCTCAAAATATATTTGGCAATAAATTTTCTTCAAATCAAACACTATATTTTCTCAAAATATATTGGGCAAGAAATTTTCTTCAAATTAAACAGTATATTTTCTCAAAATATATACGACAATAAATTTTCTTCAAATTGAACAGTATATTTTCTCAAAACATATTCGACAATAAATTCTCTTCAAATATATGTAGTAAAGAAAGAAAGATGAGTAAAACAGTTGTCCATGGTGTTGTTGGCATTGAGAAAAACCATAATGAATTCATATTCGCCTGCTCATGAGGATGACTATGATGGTGATGAATTGAGCTCCTCATGTTGATTGGATCTTCCATAGCTAAATAGATCCAAAGTATGTATATCCTCCATTTTCGTGTGATCCTGTTCCTTTTCAAAATAAGATATTCACATAAGCAAGTTGAAATTAACGAGATAAACAAGGGAATCAATTAACAAACAAGTATAATTGTCTTATGTATACTAAGAAGATTATTTAAGTATTTCATAATAACAAATTTTATTCTCCCAACAACGATAACCGCACAACAGAAAAAATAAAAGGATAACTGTCCTGAGAATCAAACAATTAATACCAAAGTCATAGTTTAGTCATAGAAACCACTTAAAGGTAAAGGTATTAAGAAACACGCCAGCATATTATTAGAATAGAAGAAAGATATAAAGAAAAGAATGGTTCTTCCCTTTGAGATGCGATTTAACCCAGGTTCGAAAAACAACGATGAATTCTTTCTGGTGTTAATGGTGATGGCATGCGATGAGGAATCAATATCACCTGGTGATTGGAAAGATTGATCGCTTTGAGGCAGTTTGATGTTTGATCGTTTTATGGTTTCGCGGGAAAATCAAAGCCAAATTTGGTTTGGTATTCGCCGGCTCCTCTCTATTGAGATCGCCGATAGGTTTTTAGGTTTATGAGTGTGGTCTAGGTTACTTTTACTGTTTCCCACAGACGGCGCCAACTTTAGTTGCAAAAGTACAATAATAGAATCTAGGGTTTAGACTATTTATTTGATGCCTTGGGAATACTCTCAAGATGGGTATTTATAGCCCTTCGCGGGCTTGTATTTTGGTGACTTAAGCCCCAAGCAGCTTGGGCCCTAAGTCACTCTGGAGCATTCTAGATGTTTCTAGAAGCTTGTCAAGACAGCGCCCTTAGGGGAACGCGCCTTGGACTTCAGGAGCCCTTTGAGAGGGCACCTGATCCCTTCTTGAGGGCATATGTTCCCTTAAGGATAGATTGACGGTCCAATTTTAATGAGTTAAGGGAAGCTTACATCATCAACCACCAACACCTAAATTCCATAACACCATTACACATAGAGGGAAAATTGTGGAATACAGGAGAGTCAAAATACAATGGAGATCCAACAAGCAATGAGAAGAACCACTAGAGAATCAGTACATACAACAAATTCTCTTACGAGTGTTAAATACATACAAGCACGACTTTTTTCATCAACTCATGGAAGAACCTAACTCACATTTGAAACCATCACAAAATTTCCCCAGAACGATAACTAATTGGTCGCATGTATGGACCAACAGAAAAACACAAAAGTATTGTTGCCTTAGTTTGATGTTTAAGAGAGACTAGAGAGATGCGAGGAGCAATAGCTAATTTTGTTGTAGATTGATGGGTCCGTTTTTGATGGACCTGGATCCTCTCCTTCCCTAATTGTCTCCTTCTCTCTCCTTCCCCAAATCTAGACCCTTAGATCAATCCAATGGTTTGAGATACTATAATGACAAAAAAACTTAAAACATGTCATCCCAATCTCTCAATTGTTATTTACTGACTCATTCTCTCTCTTTTATCGTCCTTGCATTACTACAATGGACAATGATTGCCAATTCAAGCTCCACCCAAATTCGCTAAGCAGTGCATCCAAACTCATGAAATGGAGCACATTATGTCATACATTAATTCTTATCTTATGTGCATTGATATATTCATTTTTTCCCTGTCAACATTATGTCATACATTAATTATTATCTTATATTGCTTATTGCTTTAGTGTATGTTTTGATGATGTATAAGATAGCTAGGTTTATTTTATGATGTTCTTTTATGTTGATTAGCTTTAGCATAGAAACTTCTTAAAGCACCCTAGCAAATCGTGTTGTCATGTAATTCTTTGATGTCTTTAGTGTTGTCATATATGGAAAATCCTTTTGTGAATTGCTTAATTCTATTCATGATTCATTGATTCATATCAAGCATTCCTTTTGTCCATTTTCCTTGTGTCACTCCTTTTGAATCAAGTCAAATTTTCCTAAATAGTATCGTAGTGAATCTATTCACAGTTTTCCTGAATAGTATCGTAGTGAATCTATTCACAGTTTTCCTGAATAGATTCACAGTGAATCGATTCCTAGTTTTCTTGAATCCATTTACCATTGAATCGATTCACAAAAGGTTTGAATCGATTCAAATGTTGTCAACATCTATTTTTCACTTCTTTCTTGCCTGAATCGACTCAAATTTCACTGAATCGTATCATGAAACTCTCTGACTTTGATTGAATCGATTCATAAGAGTTTGAATCGTATCAATCTTCATATGGGGAGATTTGAATCGATTCAATTTGTGTCTGATGCATATCAAACTTCATTGTTCATCTGGCTTGTCATTTAGCTGTCTGAATCAATTCACACAGTAAGTGAATCGAATCACTCTGTTGTTTTTGACCAAAATTTTTCACTTGCCACCCTTTTCTATATATACACACACTTCCTCATAACACCCAAATCATTGAATCATTTGCAACTATTCTCTCTAGGTCTCAAAAACTCATTGTTCATTGTTCATTGAAGGAATTTAATATAGCTTTGTTAGGAAAATGGTGTTGGAGATTGTTGGTGGATAGAGGCGGGTTTTGGTATAGGGTTTTGGTGGCTAGATACGGTGAGGAGGCAAGGAGGTTGGAGGTTGGGGGCCGGAGTGTCTCATCTTGGTGGAGGGAGATAGTGAAGATTTGGGATAATGTAGGAGAGGTTGATGGAGGATGGTTTGCAGAGAGGGTATCGAAAGTGTTAGGGGATGGTACGAACACTTATTTCTGGTTTGATAGATGGGTAGGAGATGTTCCTTTTTGTAGGAGGTTTGCTCGCTTATTCGATCTTGCAACAAATAAGTTTAGCACGGTTGCTGACATATGTGCGCTTGATTGGGAGGAAGGTGGTGACACGTGGAGTTGGAGAAGAAGATTGTGGGTGTGGGAAGAAGACATGGTAGAGGAGTGTAGGATTTTACTTGACACTATTGTTGTGCAGTCTAATGTTTCTGATAGGTTGCAGTGGGATATGGATAATCATGATGGTTATACAGTGAGAGGTGCATATCAGATCCTGACATCTTCAGTGTCTCACACAGTTGAGGCAACAAAAGACCTTGTCTGGCATAAATAGGTTCAGTTGAAGGCTTCCATTGTCATCTGGCGTTTGCTGAAGGACAGATTACCAACTAGAATCAACCTTCAGAGGTGTGGTCTTCTTCAGGCCGCGGACACTATGTGTGTATCAGGATGCGGCAATGCTGAGTCGGCATCCCATCTGTTTCTTCATTGTGACGTTTTTGGTTCTTTATGGCAGTATATCAGGTGTTGGATAGGCGTGTCTAGAGCTGATCCTCAAAGTATTAGAGACCATTTACATCAATTTACACACTTTACAGGTCATTCAAAGGCTCGTAGGTTGTTTTTACAATTAATTTGGCTTCTTTGTGTTTGGCTAATTTGGAACGAACACAACAACAGGTTGTTCAATAACATTGAAACACCAATTCTTCAGCTTGTAGAAAAAGCAAAATTTCATTCGTTTTGATTGTTAAAAGCTAATAACACAACTTTTGTGTACGACTCTCAGAGATGGTGGTCGGACCCTTTACTTTGTTTGGGTATCGACTGACCTTTTTATTGTAAATAATTTGTTTGACAGATTGTTTTTTGGGATGGATTCTTAGGTACACCTTGTACTGAGGAATTTCCATTGCCGCTGTTAATATATCCCATTTTGATTTCTTCAAAAAAAAAGATTACCATGGTCCTTAATTAATCATTAATATTATTTTATCATTATGCTTCTAAATTAACAATATTTGTTATCCATAATGGACATTATGGTCCTTGGTAAAACAAACCGCTTAATATCTAAGACATTCCACACTTAATTAATCATTAACATTGTTTTATCATTTTGCTTATATATCAACTATATAACTATTATCCAAAACATTCTGGTCCTTAGTAAAACTACGTAAATATTTAACTTTACTTTATCAAGAACATTCTAGGGCTTGATAAAACAGTTGTTTAATATCTAAAGACTTTCTAATCTTTTTTGTCTAACCTCTATCAAAAATTTCTTAAGTATATAAGTTTTGTAAGTTGCAAGACTAAATTTTAAAAGGGTCACAATTCAAACTTCCACTTTTCTTGTGACTATTTCTTCTACTTCATTGTATATAAATGCTCAATTAATATCCTCCATTTTGAAAATGTATGCATTTATATCCATTTTGAAATACTTTTAATGAAGGGTAAAATTGAAAGGGAAAAAGCCAACCTAAATCTAAGCCTAAATCCATGTAGTTTCTTTATATATACTAGCTTTAAAACGGGTTGTTCGCTCTTCTTATTGCGCTAACACATATAAATTACGAACATTAGTTTTATGAAATTTTGATTAAAATTAATTTGATTTCGATTATAAATAATAGATGTTTTGCAATTTCATATTGTAACAAACTATACTTATTTTTTCATTGATACCAAAAATATAATAAATGTAATATCTTTCGAATAAAATGTAATAAATATGATAAAATTCTTATCTTTTTAAATAACACCAATAAAATAGTATTCTTATGGTCAAATTTGTTTAAGGGTATAATAGAAAGGAGAAAAAGTCAGCCCAATACAAACTACTTTCTTTATATATAATATAGATTATAGATTAAATATATAGATTATATGCATCGTATCTGTATTGTTACGCTCGTTAAAAAGTATAGTAATTATTTATAAGAACTTATGACATAAAAGTTTAAGTTTAGCTATTTTCAATAAGCTTTGATATACTAAATGTATAAAAGGAGAATAAATTACTAATCTTCATAATAATATATTTTATTCATTTATTTATTAAAGAAGCTTATTATAATTATGTAGTGGTGTTGTTGTTTGTGATATCTTCAATGAGCAAACGAAGATAAAAATACTTGCATGTTATAATAATACACTTTTGAGCTTGTCATAAAATTCAAAGGCAGGAGAGACATAAATCAAATTCTAAAGTAAATTATAAAAGTACAAACATTATTATACGCTTTGAGGAAGCATGCTTATTTTTAAATTAAATTTTTCTCCCTAAAGTACCGACAAAAATTATTATCGCACTTCAAAACTAGAGGAGGAGACGTCTTTGGACAATCATCATCGGAAAAGCAGGGAATGTTAGCTGCATTGTAAATAAGAAAAATAAATGTTACTTAAAGGGGATAAAACATTGTGTATAAGATAAATTAGAAAATTCAAAAATAGTTTAAAAAATGGCATACTTCTCTTTGTTTCAACTAGAAACAGAGAAAGAAAGATGATCAAAGAATAAACAAACATAAGAATTTGAGCCATATTTTTCCTCCTGTGCATGTAATAAACAATTTTTTTTTATCTCTTTATAAGTACGATTTAATACTTTGTTAACTTTAACTAAATAGTTTTTAGCATTTAGAAGTTGCAAGAAGCCAGTTATAAAGCTGTAAATAATATTAAATGTCTCTAATCAATATGTCGTGTGTATCCCTTTAGCTTACTGAATTGATCATTTAAATTTAGTAAATATCTCACATAAAAATATTGATGATCGTCAATGTCATTATTATTTAAATTTTATCCTTTCATAATAGATATAGAAAATCTAAAAATAAAAACATCAATAACAAATGATAAAAAAAAGTTAGATGTATAAATAATGGATCGAAGATGTACCGACATAATATATTTTATAAATTAAAAGTACCATAGATAGAATTTTTGTACAATATTTTTTTATCAGAGTTAACGCATAGTAAACGTGAAAATTGTATGAATTGAGCAAATGTTGTGTTCTTTTGCACAAAGAAAGAAAGAGAATTAATTAGTTATGGTATGTAATATTGTCATTCTATAGACATAAATGAAATAAAAAAAGAATGGATTAAAAAAATTATTTAGACCATGTATTTTGTTAAACATTTTGGGAATTTAAATCATAAATTTATAAATATTTCAATTTAATAAATTTTTACGGTATAAAACGTAATTCATTTCATTCATAATAATTGTTTGGATATGTATGCCAATAAAAATATGAAAATTGGTTAAAAATGGAGCCACTCTAACAAGATTATAGACATCTTCATTGACTTGTCTCTTAATGAACTTCACATAAAGATTCACATATATGTGGATAGGATGCTTCTGTAATCATTAATAATAATATCGTAAGCTGAAACACTTGATTTCTTGTCGTTGAGAAGCTGCATGTCTCAAACCTACCTAAGGGCCTTCGACAACCCAACTGATTCATTCGTATCTACCACAAGAATCAGTACTATAAAAAAAAACACTGGTTGATACAAGAATTTTAAGTGGGCAACTATCTACTTGACTTAAAAACCTGAACGGAGGGTTACATTTAATAGATATAAATATGTGTGAGACATTTCATTCTTGCAAGTAAAAGTCTTCCATGATCATCGCAAATATACATTCCAACACCCACCTTAGACCATCTACAATGGGGGTCCCTCCCCTATTTAGCATCATGCTAAATAGGCACTCCACTGTAACAACAATAAATATGGTCTTTATATAGATGGGTGCTTTTATAGGCACCCACTCTCTCCCATTACTCATGAGTCTCACATGTACAATTAATTCTATTTTTTTTAGGGAAATGAATTCTATTTCTTTTCTCCATTCAATTGTTGTATTATTTTAATAATAAAAAGTAAATTATATAATAGTTGCAAGAGTAATATTTAATCGTCAACAAAAATAGTGGCAACT
>Ga0315915_1006825_pt1 | contig 13848 bp, 9 predicted proteins | sample MpolbnodulesMG_FD_207738 | JGI IMG/M metagenome (GOLD analysis project Ga0315915, IMG submission 207738) | Medicago polymorpha root nodule microbial communities from Los Angeles, California, United States - branched nodules | ecosystem: Host-associated > Plants > Roots > Nodule | place: USA... | reverse complement strand
ATTTTCAGTTTTAATAAGTTGTGCTTCATTATGCAGAGGAACTACATCACTACTACCAGTTTATAGGGTGGCTAAATACGAAAAATTCATGAATTTAAGGATAACAGTAAAACTTGATGCTTGGCTTGGGCTCAGTGACATGATATTCTTATATTGTACGAAAGTAGCAGCATGCTTTAGGTGGACCTGGTTTTAAATTTAATGCAGCTTGCCATTGTTTTTCGCTTTAGAGGCTTCATTATAAATGATGGTCATTGTAATTGATAAATGGGATAAATTTAAGCTGCTTACAAATATTTGATAATCATTATAGGGTGAAATGGGGAGGCAAGGAAAAGCAGTATTAGCCTTATCTCATGGTTAGCCAAAGTTAATTTTCTCAAGAGCTTGATAGAATCTCCTCAATCATTAAGATCTAGGATGGATGATAGGTCCATGCATCTTGACTCATCATGTTCATTTGTTTTTCCAATTTACCTATTAGAATATTAACATTAAGTGGTTTGACATAACCTGTATTAGTTCATTTAGCACTTACAACTTGTATATCTAAGTATAAAGTTGTTCTGATCATGTTAATTTGTGGATTATAGGTTCTGAACAGATCGAAGAGGTTCGAGATTCTTGTGAACAGGATTTTATACGTGTTGACAAATTTACGAATGATGCTGAACAATCGGCTGTTAAATTACTTGCATCTAGGTTAGTTTCCCCGTCCCCAGCTTGAAACATAACTTAAACAATGCAGCAACGGTTTATTATGCTGCATTGTCAGCCAAATTGAAGAGAATCTGAAGCTGTATGTTTCCTAATTTAGTGCAAGAGAAATCCAACATTTTCAAGCTAAATATGTCATGTTGCCTGTCTCTTTAGTCACTGTGCTTCTTACTGAGGCAAGGCAACTGTCACATATCTGAATAAAACTGGCAGTATAAAACCAGAGAGATAAACAATCATTTCAAAGCATATTGTCTTGCTTCCGCAATGTACTCCTTATCTCCTTAAAAAACCCATTGTATTTTTTCTGAAATTTCAACTTGGTTTGAGTTGTTTGCGACTTTAAATATCAGTATATCAAAGGGTGAGATAAATGTGGAATTAATTATTACTATTTGGCATGCCTTTTGAAACATTTTTAACAGTATCAATCAACTATCATTTAATTACCTGGATTTATTATTGCTTGTAAGTTGCTAGCAAAGGGAAGAAATTTTGTTATAATTCGAGTCTGCTAATATTTTTTACATGTTGGACTTAGGACCGTGCATATACATTCAATGCCAAATGATGTCTTTTCTTTTAAGCATGCCTGTCTTCTTACTCTGCAGGGCACTCACAGCAGTTGAGTTGAGAAAGAAATTGCTTAGCAAGAGATTCTCTCCTGATGCAGTGGAGGCAGTGATAAACAAGCTCCAGAGACAGTATGTAGCTAACTGCATATCAAAATTGTTGGACTGTTATTTATCAAGCCATTTCCAAATGTACCTGATAGAACCCACTCTAAAATAAATAATTTAACCGTATATTATTGAATTGAAAAGTGATGAACTCAAGAGCTCTACAATGGTGGAAACGGAAAAAGAAAGGATAACCAGAGTTCAAGAACTCCTAACCAGAGCAATATGCTCCGACCAGAGAAAAAATCTCCTAACAAACTCTAGCAATATTTCTGAATGAATGTTCCCTCTCTTACTTCCACCCCTTATAATCATGTTGAAATTCCAACTGATTGCCATATCAGCCATCCCTCTACAGGTTTCCTATTCAGCCCATTTATTAGGCATAGGTCCAACCCAGTCCTAACATTACCATTAATAGAACTTTTGCTTGCTATTCTTAAATCCAGTTTTATCATGTTCTATTCAGTTTAACTAAGTAAGAATATGTACGTTAAGAGATTTTTGACCTTGAAAATAAGATATCTGCAATAAGAGATACAAATGGCTGTCATGAAGATGACTTAAAATCTGCAATAACAGACACAGCTAGCTAACTTAAAATCAGTTGCGGGGTCTCCATGAGAATAGCAGCTAGATAATCGGGTGTAGAAGAAGAATGATTCTTTTGAGTACTTTAGAGTGATCCACCCTGTGTAGTCGTGAATATGTTCATTAATTTACCATTTTAACTTTGATGCAGTTGATAGTATCTATATTTTTCAGATTATCAACATATAGCGACACCTTTATAAGATTTTTAACTGGGTAGATTGTAGAAGTTGATGAACTATCTTTCCTCCGTTTTTGCGTGGAAGAGAGGATGGATGTAACATGTTTAGACAACAGAGAATAGGGAAAAAGACATAAAATAAATGTACATATTCTATAATAAATTATATTAGTTCAAGCACATCATAATTTATATATACAGGTTTCTATTTAAAATCATATAAGTATCCAAATTTTTCGAAAGTTTACATAAACCAATTTGATCATATTAGTATGAATATATGATATTGCTTCTTGTATCTGTGTGAAACAGAGTGTTTGCAAAAAAAATTAATTCTTGACTGATTCGGTAAACCTTCTCTGCAGTTTGAAAAGAATCACACTGTGTAGTACTTTTCATAATGTACATTTCCATGTTCATTTATAAAAAAAACTGAATTTTAATACATGCTTTGGGATTATGGTCATGTTTTATGATTTTATCCCTTTGTTTCAGAGGGTTCATCAATGATAGGCTGTATGCTGAATCATATTCTCAATCTAGATGGTCTTCGTCTACTTGGGGGCCAAGACGGATCAAACAAGTAAGCTAGTCTATTCCGGCCCTCTTACTTTTTGCTTTCCAATACACTGCCAACAGTTTGCTGTATTTAGTTATTACTTATTAGCTTCGTAGCAAGTCGAAAGAAGAAATATTTTGTCAGTATCTCGATTATACTGTGCTTGCTAAACTCATCTTCATTATAACTTATGTTAGTATTAGGAGTGATAAATGTCGTACATTGTGACAGCATCTTGCAAATTCACCCAGCAATGTGCATCTACTTTTTTTCATTTCATAATTATGTCCTATTACTATATAATACTAGAGAGCAGATGGATAAGGCATGGCCAGCGACATTGTTTTCATGGTCGCACATGCGTTTAAGAACCATATACTTGCTATTATTATTACCAACGAAAATATTTGTGTGATGGACTTTAATTCTTGTGGCAGGCACTGTTCAAGAAAGGAGTTAGTCAAGCTGATGCTGAAAAAGCAGTTGAAGTGGTTTTTAAGGACAACAATGATTGTGCTGGAGAAGAGAAGTCAGTTATTGGCTTGTCAAAGCAATCCATTGATCATCTTTATGTTCAGGCCTCAAAGCAGTGGTTCAAAGGTCAGAATGTTCCAAAGGAGACAAGGAAATCAAGGATTATTCGATGGCTTCAATATCGTGGTTTTGACTGGAATGTCATTAGCATCATAGTAAACAAACTAGATAGGCATGAGCAGAATCCTCCATAGTGCACAACTGGGACATCCAAATTTCATATACTAATCTGAAATCCATTTGGTGGGGTCCATAGACCATCTTTCATGTATTGTATTTGTATAGTGTGTATTATGGTAGGGCTGTCCATTGTCTCATAATGCTATGGCAATAAAACTAGCATTTCATTGCTTCATTTTGTGGCTCAAGGCCATAATGCATTTGAGCACACAAACATGACTGCACTTGTCTGAGTTCATTGAAGCTGCTTTCTTTTTCACATTGAGGCTGAGTGAGATAAAGCAGAAAGCACCACTTAGGAGATGCTACTATTTGTGAGCACACTGTGTGCCCATTTTTGGATGGTGCTGTCTGATATGATGTAAACAAATGATGTAAGGTTGTTCTAAAGTCTACTTACTCTAGAAAAATCATCAACATGATTATTAATCCAATTAAAGCCATTATTAGAATTTACAGCTTCTAGAGTTGTATGAGTGGTATCGATGATATCATGGCAACTTTTGATTTTTTTTTTTTTTTTTATAATGATGGAGACTTGCAGAACCTGGTTGGATGAACCTGTCTGAGAACTCTTCAGTAACGGCTCATAATATTACTTAAAAAAATTGAAGACATGTTAAGTGAGTGAGTATTTTTGTGTGAGAGGAGTAAGTCATCACCATTACATCAGTCCGTGAGGTATCAACTCAATACTGAAAGTTTGATTTTATAACTTCAAATAACATAATTATAATACTTTCATCACACAAGAATAAATTAATTGAGGGACTAATTTGTGATCTATATGAAAATGTGAGGGACTGATTTGTTATTATTTTTCGTCAGTTTAAAATGACCTGCTAGAAACAAGAAAATTGTAAGGTACTAAAATTGATTTTAGTGTATTTTTTTTATACTGCCAATTAATCGCAATACTTCTTATATTTTACTTTTAAGATAAATATTTAGTAAAAAAAGAAAAACTTTTTTTTTTCATTTTTTAATAATAAAAGTACATGGATAAGCAAAATATCTACTTATTTTACATTACTTGTTCCGTGTCTCAGACGAATTTTATCATATATTCATTGGTTCAAATGTTTTTAACATCCCTAATAAAACCAAATAAATTGTTTTAAAAACTTATAATAACACATCGCTTCTAGAATAAAACTTGAGAAAATAAATATTTTGAGTTATTGTTACAAAATGATTGTATGAATATCATTTCTGTTTTTTATTTTGCAGAGATTATTTTTAGATCTCGCCCAAATTACAGGAGGGTGCAAAAATGAACCCAAGATGCTGCTACTTGATCTCAGATCCGAAAGGCCCAAGCCCAAAACCAATCCTTCACCATCATCACAAAACAAGGTTTTGAAGTCTGAAACCGAAACCCTAATTCTTGATTGAGAGAGTGTGTGTGTGAGAGAGAGAGAGAGAGAGAGGCGAAGAAGAAGATGAAGTTCAATCCAAGAGTTTCAAGCAGCCGCCGTAAGAGCCGAAAGGCACATTTCACGGCCCCATCAAGTCTCCGCCGTGTGATAATGAGCGCACCACTCTCCACCGATCTCCGATCCAAATACAACGTCCGTTCAATTCCAGTCCGCAAAGACGACGAAGTTCAAGTCGTTAGAGGAACATTCAAAGGCCGTGAAGGTAAAATCGTTCAAGTTTATCGCAAAAAATGGGTTATTCATATTGAACGTATTACTCGTGAGAAAGTTAATGGTAGTACTGTTAATGTTGGTGTTGATCCTTCCAAAGTTGTTGTTACTAAGCTGAGATTGGATAAGGATAGGAAGTCATTGCTTGAGAGGAAGGCTAAGGGACGTGCTGCTGCGGATAAGGAGAAGGGTACTAAGTTTGGTGCTGAAGATATTATGCAGAATGTTGATTGATTTTTATTAGGCTTTTGTTTTTGTTGGTATTGTTATAATTGGTTTTGATTTTGTTGTTGGATTTGAATTTCAATTAATGGAATTTGAGTATTTTGAGGGATTTGAGTTTTGTTTTTAAATTAGTGAATGAAATGGAATGTTTTACATTATCATTGAATCTGTTTGTTTGTTTGTTTATTTTGATTATATTTTTATCTTTTATTTAGCTTTGTTTGTTCTAATTGAGTTGTCATTGTTGTGAAAAGAAATTTAGGGTTGAGACCTCTCTAGCGTCGATAATTTTGATTTAGGTCTTGTTCGATGTCCGACATATGTTATTGACACTCGTAATTGCATGCAATGATGTTATTTTCTCAAATTAGCTTTGTGTGTCTGTCGCTGGTGTCCATATCCATGTCAATTGAGTGGCTAGTATCTAATGCCTGTGTCTGTGTTAGTTCTCCATAGGTTGAGACCAACTAGGGTAAGCTGGGAATGTGGGTAGTGATGGTTGATAGAAAGATCAGTAAATTTTTGCTAAAGAGTTGTTGAATCTGAATTTGGTTGCCTTTTTTTTTTATTGAGATCATTTTTACTTGGTGAAAAAAGATTGAAAATTTGGGTATGTTGTTAATGTTTAATTCAATTATTATTAGTATTCTCTAATCAAACTAGTACCAATACCAATGAATTTAATGGGTTATGGGTGTGACTTAGTTTCTTAAGCTTTTGTTTGGATGTTTTTGCTTCCTGGTGTTCTCAATGTGTTTTGATGTTGAATTTTGTGAAGCATTTTCAACCTTCGGTGTAAACGTAATTGATTTTCAATCTTTGGTGTAATCGTGTGTTTGCTGCCCAACATTTAGTAGTCCTGAGTTTATGGATGAGGTTTTCCGTTTGATCTGCATAAAACCACTCTTTGAAAGAGTCAAAATTTTAAGTTGCAACTTAGACAATGAGTAGAAATTAGAGTTAAGCTTGTAGTTGTGTAAATAAAAATTAGTACAAATGCATGGATAATGGTACAGAACATTGTTTGAATTTAGAGGAAAAGAAGAGGTGAGAAAATAGAGCATTTTTAGAATAATTTAAGCAACTTGACTTTACAAGATGACAAACTTGCTATGAGTTCTCGTATTCAAGTATTTCTTGGTCCTCAGGCTTTTGTTTAGTCTCTCTCCTTGGTAGAGACAAAAAGTAATGTAAGAAACAACTTATAAAACAGTATAATACGATACTTTTTGTCTTTACTGGAAAATTTGTGAACCTTGCATTTGATGGAAAATTCCATTGACCATATTTGGATCTGCATTTGCTGTGTATTCCTTATATATGTTATCTTCATTCCACTATAGTGGTCCTGCATGTGGATATGATTATTGATTATTGGTAATTATTGGTATACAATCTTAGTATATGTGCTTCTGATGGAGGTTTCCAATCGCTGGAAAGTCTCTTTCAGATTGAACATGGTATGTGAGGTATTGAACGTGGGATGGGACCATGTGGTCACTGTTTGAATTCAAAGGCTGTGTGTGAGGGAAAAGATAGGGATGCAATTTAGGAATCTTAGTTTGTATGCCCAAATTCCAAATATCATGTCCCTAGTAGATTCTTTCTGTTTCAGCTTCACAATCCTCGAGGTTGCTCTCTTTCTTGAACTCCTTTTGTTGGTAGTTAGGAAAGTTTCATCACTTGTGGCATACGAAAAAATCATCAAGGATTATTTAGAACTTATTGAACTTATCTGGTACATAAGTATTTTATATTACATGCTATTTCAATAAACTGTTTTGGGATTGTTTTAATAAGCCTCCAAATACTTTTTGAACAAGTACGAAATTAAGCTCATTAATTGGAATCAATGTTGTTAAATAGCGACTTTGTGGTGCTACTACGCTATCGCATAGTGGAATTCGAACAATCCACTATTGTCCAATGATACTCTATAGCATTGTTATTCAGAGGAATTTGAATAAACCGTTATTTACCGTGATCCGAAATAGGGGCCCTTATTTTGTTTGAATTTTAGATCGTTTGCTGCAAACATCAAAACTAACATATGGTAAAGGCAAAAACAGATGTTGCAAAGACATCATTGTGGCCAAAGAGATCTTTTATGTCAGTCACATTGATGAGAAGCCAATTAGAATGAAAACTTGAGTTAAAGGTTCTGGAATGCATTTTATTATGGATAATTGAAATTTGCATTTTATATCTAAGATTACATTTAATTACTCTAGTAATTCTTGCCTGCTCTAACTGGCACTCCATTACATCATTCACAATCATGGGTTCTCTACAACTTGCAATCTTGCATGGCTCTATTCAACAGATTGAGCCATCTGAGAAATTAAAGGAACAGTTAGAAGATACATGTGAAACTATATTCTTAGCATGCACTACTGAAACTCCCTTTAACACATTCTATGCAAAGTGTCGAAATTGGTTGAGCATTGCAACAGTGTCCTTCATTGTTGGACGGTCATAAGCTTTTGTACTGACACATAGTAATGACACAGCTAGAGTTTGTAGTATTTCATGCATAACAGTAGGTTTAGTCCCTCTAAGCTTTGAGTCAAGAATTCCAGATGGGTCTCCTTTGCTAGCCAAGTGATTCTTAACCCATTGAACCAAGTGTATACCTCCTGGCAGAGTTGGATCTAATGGGTGCCTTCCTGTCAGTACCTCAAGTAGGACCACACCGAAACTGTACATGTCGGTTTTCTCATTGATCTTCTGCAACGAGTCAAGCTCTGTACACATGCCAAAGCAATAAAAATAAGTACTGTGCAATGGTTTATGTAAAGTATTGAAAATTACTACTCAAACTAACTTAAATATAACCTGCATAAAAAAACATAGGTGCTAAAACATGTTTTAGGCGGGAAATGAAATCATAAAGATAGACTTGTAGATAAATAGATGGATAGATAGAAAGATAAATTACCAGGATCTATGTATCCATAAGAACTCTCGGAGTAGGGAGGTCTTTGAACTGGATTGGCATCAGTATTTTCACCCTTTTCACTTGCAATTTTTGTCAGGCCATAGTAAGCAAGGTAAGGATGATAACCAGGACCTAATAACACATTTGTTGCTTTGACATCTCCATGAAATATGGAAGGCACACAATCATGGTGCAAATATGCAAGTGCTTGAGCTAGGCCTAGGATGACTTCATACCTGGTATCCCATTCTAACTTTCCCTTTTCTGAACCATGAAGCAGTGAGCTCAGACTAGGGAAGTGGTCATAAAACTGCAGCATCATATTCTTATAGGATCCCCAAGCAAGTAGTTCGATGATATTCTTATGTTTGATTGAACTTAACATTTGAATTTCAGAACTAGAAGCTCTAGAATCTGGCCACATCTTTTTAACTGTTAGTATATGGCCTTTTGGAATTGTTACCTTGTACAAAACTCCAGAATTTGTGGTGTCAATCATATTAGATGCTTTGAAATTCTTGACAATGTTATCAATAGAGAAGAATCCAAACTTCTGATACAAAGTCATCACCGAATTGTTATTTCTCATGAATGCTTCGTCAGCAACATGAGCACGAACCAGAACATAGATTGTGAGAAGTATTAGTGCTGCACTGGTGCTCAAGAGAATGAACAATATAATCTCCATATCTAATCTAACACGACATTTGGCTTTTGTTCTGTTAGCTGGAGTTACAAAACCATCAGGAATGTGAAGACCTTTATTTCCAGTGAGATCATTGAGAGGGAGTTTCCTAAAGAATGCTGTGTTAGGCAATTCACCAGAGAATTCATTGAAGGAAACATTTAAAGAAACAAGATTCTGAAGGTTAGAAAGAGCATCTAAATTCCCCGAGAGCTTGTTGTGGGAGAAATCAAGCACTCCAAGTTTGCTAAGACCAGAGAACTGAGATGGAATCTCCCCTAGAAGATGATTGTTGTGTAAGTCCAAAAAATTCAAGTTCTTCAAGTTGGCAATTTCAGATGGAATGGTACCAACCAATCTATTCTGATTTAACCTCAGTCTGTATAGACTTGTGCAGTTACCTATATCAGGTGGTATTAATCCTTCCAAATCATTGGAGATAAGCATAAGCTGAGTGAGATTCCTCAACACAAATAGTTGTTTTGGTATTGAACCTGTTAGGTTGTTGTATGAAAGATCAAGTGCCTGAAGATTTTGACACTCTGAAAGACTATTTGGGATTTTTCCTGTTAGCTTGTTCTTCCATGCAAAGAAGAGAGACAAGCTTCTCAAGTTGCCAATAACAGAAGGAATCTCACCAGTAATAGCATTGTTGTCAACTTCCAGCTGAGTCAAAGAACTGCAGTTTGATATTTCAGGTGGTATAATACCTGACAACTGATTAACACTCAGTTGAAGTCCTTGCAGATTTGATAGCTTTCCAAAACTGATTGGTATGCTACCTGTGAGAAGATTTTCTGACAAATCTATCTCACTGAGCTCTGCGCAGTTTCCAAGCTCTTCTGGAATTGCTCCTACCATATTGTTTTGCCATAAAAGTAGACTCTGAAGCTTTCTGAGCTCACCAATTTGAGGTGGAATTGAACCAGAAATTGAGTTCTGATACAAATACAGATTCTGCAACTCACTGCAATTCCCTATCTCTTCTGGTATAGAGCCTGACAACTGAGTTGTGTAAATGGCTATGGTCTGTAATTTTTTTAGCATCCCTATTGAAGAAGGAATACTACCGGAAATGCCGGTTTCTGCAAGGCCTAACATGACCAAGTTGGTGCAGCTTCCGATCTCCGATGGCAGCTCACCCTTGAGGTTTTTATTGCCTCCAGCTCTGAATACTTGAAGCTTACTTAATAAGCCAATACTCTTTGGAATTTCGCCACTGAGTTTATTGTCATAGAGTGTCAAGTTCACAAGACTTGGCAAATTTCCTATGTTGAATGGAATATTTCCTTCAAGAGAGTTTGTATGTAGAGCTAAAGTTTGGAGTTTGCTTAGCCTGCAAATTTCTTCTGGGATTTCACCAAAGAGAAAATTTTCACTGAGATCAATGAAAATAAGCTCTTGATAGTCTCCAAATTCTTTTGGAATCCTTCCTGTTATGTTGGTTGATGAGAGGACAAGAACCTTCAAGGACTTGAGAGGTTGAAAATTTGAAGGCAATGATGAGCCTTGAAAGTTCAATGACTTCAAGTTTATCTCTTCTACCTCTCCTTGTAAATTGCACTTCACACCAAACCAATAACATGGTGTTTGGTTTGAAAGGTTCCAAGATGCTAATACATCTGAAGTAGTGTTTAAACTCTCCTTCCATGCTATAAGAGCTTGGCCTTGTTCATCAAGAGAGTTACAACATGGAAAGAAAAGAGAGTTTATTGAGAGAAGAAGCAAAGCGAGGTAGAAGATTTTGTGAAAAAGTGACAGATTATTTAAGTTTGTAGACATTGTTTATGATAAGAGAAAGAAAAAAAAGGGTGTTTTAGAATTTGTTTATAGAGGAAGAGAAGAAGCTATGAACAAATGAACTGGTTTTTTATTCTTTTCATAATGTAACAGGTTATGTTCAAAAATAAGGACATAATCATGTCTATGATTGTTATTGGTTTTTCATTCAGGTAAAGTCTTGTATTTATAGTGATTCTTGATGCTTAACCTCTCAAGTGGTGGGATTGAAACTTTGTGAAAATTTAAGTCTGATTGTAATCCAAGGTGTCATAGTGTTTCATTAATATTGGACTTGTGAGACATAAAAATAGTGGACCTGAAAATTATGTAAACATTTTACATTTTTTGTTCCCCACGTGGACACTTGTTGAGTACCTTGTTTCCTACTTTCATTTAGTAATAAATAATAATTGGAAATGGATGCTCTTTTATTGAATTTTAATTTTAACATCACCATTATGTCATCTTAAAATTTCAAGTCTATCCCTCAAAAAAAAAAAATCAAGTCAATCTTTTTCTCATAGTAAATATTTAAGTTAAAATATCATTTTCGTCTCCGGTTTTCTAAGATATCACTTGAATACAGAAAAATTTATCTTCCAATTTTGTGGTACTTGGTTTGAGACTTGACACCTTAAAGAAAATATTATTTTCATCTCAATAAATGTATCAATTTTCAGTTTTAGTCCCTATAATTTTGTTATACGTTCTAAAACATAGAAATAATTACTTTTAATTACTTTTTGTAATATTTGTTCACATTGTAGTTTTTTGTATAGTTCATATTTTAGAACTAAAATCTATCTGAGATTGGCACAAATCGTTGGAATTTACTTGTGATTTTGGTTCAAATTCAGAATTATCTTGTAAATGGATTATGCATAAATTTTAATCGTAAATTTTTGCTAAGTTTCCCCTAATAAAAAAATATTGTCCACATAAAGAAATATTAAAGAGATTCAACCAAAATAAACAATGACTAAAAACAAATTTTCTTTTATTTTAAAACTAAAACATAAAAGTAAATCCGAAACTAATACTAGAGTATGCACTTCCGTGATAATCACTTTTTATCTTCATATATCAACAAATGCTAAGTTTGGCTGAAAACAAACATAGATAAAAGTGTAGCACTAGGACTAGTGACATATAGAACGGGAAAATGGCTTTAGCACTTTTCTGAAACGGGTCATTAAGGTGATGTAATTATCTTAAGATATAGTGATAGGTTGATAATCAAACAGAATAGACAATATGATGGTTGAGTGTAATAGCTCTATATTCAGTTAATCAAGAAGATAATTTTTTTCCTTTAATTTTTATTTGCTAGGTCCATTTAGTGTGGTCCATCTCCTTTTTGTGTGGTTGCAGTTGATGAGCCTTTGATGTGGTGGTTGCTACTTGTTTGCTTCACTTTGAATTTCTCAACTTTAAATTAAATTGTACAAAATCTCTAAAAAAACGATAGGGCACGATTTAAAATAACTAAATCTCTTAAGCATGTAATCAAGGTTCAATCTCAAACAGAGATAGTCGTTCATTTAAATGAACGATAAAACTTATGCGCATATTTTTAAAGAAAATGCTTGTTGGCATAAAAACCAACAAGTACAACGACCGAACGAATTGTTTACGGCCCTCAGATGAAGCATATATAGTAGGGGTGTTCTCGGTGCGGTTTGGTTCGGTTTTAAAGGTAAAAATCATCCGAATCGTAAGACAAAAAAGTATGCGGTTTGATTTGGTTCAGTAGACTTTTAAAATAAAATCTGAACCAAACCAAACCAAACCAATGCGGTTTGGATTGGATCGATTGGTGCGGTTTTTTAAGACAATAAATTTTTTTGTTTTCAACATTAAAATCAAATTAAAAAGGTAAAACACAACATATTTTCAGTAATGTTTTAAATTTCATCCAACATTACAATTTTATTATCATATAACAATGTTTTCAACTACGTAGACCAAATTAAAACATGGACAAAAAGTAACCCAATTTTGTATGAAAGACAAAAGACTAAAATTTTATCATTCTCTAAGAGTTCAAGTAGCACATAATTACATTTTCGAAAGAAAAAAAATAAGAAACTTAACAAGAGAAAAAATATGTCATTTTATTAAAGTTTCCATTCAATTTCTATGAGTATTGGTCTAGATGATATATATTTAATTAGTGTTTCTTTATATTGCGGTTTGGTTTGGTTTGGTTCGGTTGGTAAATTCAAAACCGTAAACCGAACCAAACCATGCGATTGAGTAAAAAAGTGATCTGAATACATCCGAACCAAATGCGGTTTTTTGCGGTTTCGATTTGGATTGGTTCGATTTGCGGTTTTTCTATTGGAGTGGTTTGGTTTTGAACACCCCTAGTTTGAGGAGAGTATTGAGAGAAGGGTTGGTAATGCGGTTGATGCGTTTTTTTTGGACCAATCCGTTTTTTTATCTACGTTTTTGGACAAATAGATAAAAACAAATTTAAATATTAAAAAAATGTAACAAACATGATATGAATATATATATATGTGTGTGTGTGTGTGTGTGTGTGTGTATGGGGTCATGTTAACTTGTGCCATAAGGGTACATGTTAAGCAACCAAAAGTAGAAACATTCTCTTAACTTTTGTGCATTCAATTAATAAAAAGTAAAAAAATTAAATTCAAATGTATTAATTACAAAACATTATTTCCACTTTTAGCTTATTAACTTGTGCTTAAGACTCCGTCAAAAAAAAAAACTTGTGCTTAATGATAAGTGCCAAGAAGTAGTAATTCTGATGAAGATTTATGGCACTTTTTGTAACTTGTTTTGCAAGTTATCAAGGAAAAAGCCGAGAGTTAATTGAATTTTATCCATTTACGCTTTATCTATCTTACTTGACTTAATTGTGCAGGAAAATGACTCAAGACACTGGGCAAAGATGGAAAACAAGCAACAAAGTGCAACAAGGCAAAAATAGGCAGAACCACATGTTTACTCGCCTCCCAAGCAGTCAAGCTCGCCATGGCGAGCTAACAAAGGAAAAAAATAGGCAGAGAGGCATGTTTGCTCGCCACCAGCTCGCCACCAACTCGCCATGGCGAGTTACCAAAAGGAAAAAAATAGGCAGAGGCATGGGTTTACTCGCCAT
>Ga0315915_1006823_pt1 | contig 13849 bp, 5 predicted proteins | sample MpolbnodulesMG_FD_207738 | JGI IMG/M metagenome (GOLD analysis project Ga0315915, IMG submission 207738) | Medicago polymorpha root nodule microbial communities from Los Angeles, California, United States - branched nodules | ecosystem: Host-associated > Plants > Roots > Nodule | place: USA... | reverse complement strand
GTGGGTAAATGAGAAAGTTTACTTCTTAACCTTGAAAATGAACAAAGGTTAATGGGGTGTGGCTACCAAAGTCTCTTGTGTTTAGTAATATCATTAGTGGGCCCATGGGGTAGATGAGAAGTTTGAGAATAGGACCAAATTTATTGCACTTGGGTGGGAGGGAAATTTGAATTCACAAAATGCATTTAATGATGTGTCATTAGCTTGCTTCACACACTTTTAAGAATGTTTAGGAAGGAAAAACCAAAGGCTATTAGGGTTTAGCAATTGCTTGACCTAATTAGCTTTTAAAGTAACTAGAACGTCGACCCGTGCGCCGCACGGGTTTTATGAGCCAGAATAATTTGATACGCAATAAAACGAAATATGTTGGAATGGAATTTAAAAAATTAGAATACATAAACAAAGTTTATTGGAGTCGCCAAAGCTATTGTATTGGGAAATATCGTATCATAAACTTTTCATGTTACAACAAAGATATAAACAGTTTTTAAAGACAACATAACATATATTAGGGAGTATTATACATTTTGAAATACTTCTTCGTACACGACGTTAAACGTCGCATCAATATCTTCACCATCTTCATTATTTATCATGTGCATTTGCACGGATCGCATAACATTGCGATAATTATTTTTAGAAATGACATATAAAAGAACAATTTGAACGGTACCAAAGCAATACAAATGCATGGATTAAATATAACTGACAAAATATATTTTTTTCGATAAACCATCCATAGTAAAATGCAAATGATCAAATCAATGGTTAAGATTAAGATGATTAGTTATAAAACTAAATATAAAGTGGAGATTGTTGAAGAACATGGACAACATTAAAAAATTGCTTTGAAGACCAATGTATTGACCACTATTATTTGACCATTTTCATCTGCAAATACTTGAGAAAATAAATAAAATACAACAAACATCAAAACATTACACAAAGGAATGCATCAAATAAAAAATAGTGAGTAATTCAACTTTCAAGGTATCACTGAAAAAGGCTTTACCTTAAACTATAACAAACTCGGATCAAATAGAAGGAAAAAGTTTCCACGTAAGAATAGCATCATTTGTGTGTTAATATCAAATGGTTCATCATCCATACATTCCTTCAACAAAATATAATACTACAGAATAGCAAAGCAAGTCAATATAGGTCATGTATGAATTACCCAATACTTAGAAATTTGATGCACTATCCATGTCATTAAGCAAGTATTCTTTCGGAATCACACTCAACAAATTTTAGTCTCTAAATAAGCATTTGAAGGAAAAATGTATATAACCACCACCAATTTACATTTAAAGGAAAACAAATGAAAAATGCAAAATAATAATCTCAATTATATGAATGTAGATCGTAACAGAGGAAGAAGAAAAAGAACCCTAACAATAGAAACAGATGAGAATCTAAGAAAAATAAAAACAGAAACAAAACAACCCTAACAATATTATACACATAGAGAAAATGTAAGTTAAAGTGGGAGAATGATATAGAATAAGGTTGATTTTGAATACCTCAATAAACGAACTTATCATGTAAATAACTCACTGCCTCCTGTAATCGGAAATCTGCTAATCTACAAATGATAGGGACCTACTATAAAAAGAACCCATTGCCTCCCATCCTCAGAAAATTCACAAATCTACAAATGATTGGAACCCATTGCCTTCTGCCACCGAAAATCCGCAGATATACTTATATGTTAACAATTATGGAGAAAGATGAAAGTGAAATGAGGAAAAAGATGAAGAAGTCAGAGAGAGATGAAGAAGATGAAGAAGTCAGTGAAATAAGAACGTGCAAGGGCAATGAAGTTACTTAGGCAATTCATTTATATTGATTAAGGACTGTGAATGGAATGAGTTAATATGCCTTGGAAAACCGTATAAATTCTGTTGATTGGGATTTTTTTTGTGCTTGCATAGGATACACCAAAGGTCATAATTCAGTTTCAAATTGAAAAGAAATTGGAAAGCCTCACTTAATCTGATTAGAACAAAACCACAATAAATGCACACGGAAATTAGATAATCAGGCAGCAAAATTTGAATTTCAAACTCAAGAAGAATTGGGAGGGAAAAATTAGGGTATGAGGGATTAGCATTAATGACCGAATTAGAGGGAAAAATTAGGTTTAATTGTTGCAAGACCTAATAAGCTTTAGAAATAAGGGATAAAGTATTTGAAGTTATTTATTTGAATTTAAGAGGGATGCACTTTAATTTTGAATTTCATTTTTTTAGGAAAATTAAAAAAGTTTTTTTTATGGTTACTTGTTTAAAGTTCCTACATAAAATGAAATTCAAAATAGTTTCGGACAGGCTAGAAGTCCAATAACATGAGGTTCAATAAGCTAAATCCCAAGACAAGCAAGGCTAGGAGGAACGGTAGAGAAGCACGCAAAGTTCTATTCGCCTTGGCTTTATCTCTCCCGTCCATGTCATCTCCAACGGGTCATGAAGGGTTGTGAAACCGGATCGCCCGTAGTGAACAATTTGCCCATTCATGCATTCGGCATATTTGTAGTCATTGAATCAAGATTAAATGATTCATATTTTAATTTTGATTCTTTTTGATAAAAAAATTGAGTTTTAAATGGTTTGATCCCGATCCAAACGACCACTTACGTAGAGTTTAAGTGAATATGTTAAATTCTTGATGGCATGGATGCCAACTGGTTTGTAATTTGAGAAGTACAAGTATGTTCCACCATAATTTTAGTTATTTGATAAAGTAGAGATCATACTAATGGAAAACAAATTCACAAAAAGAAAAAACTTTGACATTTAACGTTTATACTTGATCGTAATCAAATAAAAATACAAGTAAATTCACAGAAGAACAGACTGTGACATAGTAAAATAATAATAATAATCTAAAAAAAATTACTAACCCTTGATGGTGATAATAGTGAAGTGGATCTCTCTTTGACTTCAACAGGACATTTGTTGAGTTGTTTCCTTTTTTCTTCTCTAAAATGATTTTGTTTCTTTGAATAAAAAAATAAGAAATGTTTGAATTGATTTGAATATGTCCATTCACCTAAATCAGCCTATAAATCAGGCCATTTTCTTATAACTTCAAATATCAAAGTTGGAAAAGATGTTCACCTAGTCAATAGGGCATATATGAACCAAATGATTATGACCATTAGATGGTTGTGAAAAAGAAAAAAAAAAAGAGAAGAAATAGGTCAATAAAAAACAACACGCCACCTATTCCATTTAAATTCATTATTCAAGGAACTACTCCAAATCATGGCATTAAAAATAGCTGATCTTGTTTTTTTGACCATATAGCATATTATGAGTAGGAAAATAAGGAGAAGACATCTCTTGTTACTCAACTGAGACCTATAGCTCTTTACAGCGTTAGCTACAAGATTGTAACTAAAGTAATTACGCAAAGGACTTAGACAAGGTGATCCTATTTGTTCTTGCGCTAGAAAGACTTGGACGTATTAAGAGACTGTGACGATGTCAACGATTTTCGAGAAAGATACATAAATCATGATATATGACACATTTTCTTTAGTCTTGGCACGACGCCCGCTGACTGCCTTGGAATCTTTGTACTACTCTTGTTGGTAACATCCCCTGGAGTTGGTCAATTTTTTTTTCGGAGTCATTGTTTCAGCTCTTGGGAAAGATAGAAATAAACTACTAATATTCAGAGTTGATTTGATACCATGAATGAGTGCCTTATTGTGTCCTAGCTAGACAATATATTGAATACAATCATCCTCTCATTTTTTTTTCTAAGGTTCAAAATCTCCAGTTTTCCATTTTTTTGTTTCAAATGTAGAATGAAGTAGTTTCTTATCAGCCAAGTAATCAAGACAATATTTAGAGTTCATTTGATACCATGAATGTGTGCCTTAAATGTTAATTTCATTAAGCTTTTACCATCTTAAAATATTGATAAGAAAATTGCATTTTGTTTTATTTCAATTAGAATATGCAGCTTTCTACCTAAAAAAAAACCAATGTAGATACGTTGGTACAGTGAACATGCAGTTGTGCATCCAACATAACATAATACTAGTGGCAATAGAAACAAAAACCAGTCACAAGATAATCCAGTCATACAATAAAAATATATTCAAACAAAAAACACAAGTAAGCAGTGGCAATAGACTTAAACAGAAGGAAAGGAAGAACTGAGGAACTCCTCATCATCATGCTCAATCTTCAGATTTTTGGACTCCATTAGAAAACCAATTTCTTTATTCTTGAATTTCATCACAAAACCCAAAGTGATTAGTTCAGCCAGTGCAGGAATATGTTCATGATTTTCACGCAAAACACCCTCAGATATTGCTTGTGAGAAATTTGTAGCATAATTCAATGAATCACCAGGAACTCCGTCAATCTTCTGGATGATAAACTTGCAACTTTGAGTCTCCCAACGTACCCTTTTGTTTGCTTTCTTGGTAATGATGTCCCCTGATGACAATGATAAACTATAGCTTACATTGATCGGCTCTGTTGTCTCATGGAAACTCAAGTTGAGAAGACTTTGAACAGCTTGGTGTCTCTTTTCTGGTTCCATTTTTAGGCTAGAGCATGCAAGAAAACCAAGAATAAGCTTAACCAACCCCTTTAAGTTGAAAATATTATTTGGATCAACATGCTCCAGTTTAACACCATCATTCATCAAGGATGATTCTTCTTTGCATAGTGATTCAGAGATATTTCTAGCACCAATGTTTCTGTAAATATCATACAGTTCAGACTTGAATAATGGTGTTATGTTATGCTCAGGATACCATACAAAAACTTTTTCCATCTCAAAGAGCTTGTTCATGTGTAGATTATCAGGAATAAAAACATCCTCCTTATCTACCAGAAATATTTGATTATTTCCTGATGTTTCAGGTAGTTTCATCAAACTCTCAGCAAGTTTTTTCTCTTCTTTTGTGCTCAAAAGTTTCGAGATAGACATCCAGAACTTGCAACACTCATCATATGACAATTGCTTCACGGAACACCCCCAATAATTCCAAAGGTCAACATAATCATCTAGTGAGGGCTTTTTCTTGACTTCCAATGCATTGAAAAAAACAAGAATATCGCTATCGTAGATATCTTCAAGAACATGAAATCTTGAACCAAAAAGTTTTGAAGGGTCGTGTATGATGCATTCTTCAGAATCAACCCACTTACCACTTTTAATTCCATCCAGAATCCAAACCTTTTTTGCAGCTTTCTCCTCAGGTTTCCATTTTTGTCCACATAAGTACTTGTATATTTTCACAATGGTATCATGATCAGAGAGAGACTCAAGGTGACTGGTAAGCAAAGAGCACCCTTTCTCAACTTCACTAATGACCCCTATTGCATTGAGTTCTTTCTGGAAAGATGCAATTTCAGGTCCATAAAAATTCTCGTCAATAAAAGGCCCGTCGGTTGGATTCAAGAAAGAACTCCACCCAAAAAGTTTAGGTGGGTCGTGTATGATGCATTCTTCACAATCAACCCACTTACCAGTTTTTATTCCATCCAGAATCCAAACCTTTTTTGCTGCTGTCTCCTCAGGTTTCCAGTTGTGTTCACATAAGTACTTGTATATTTTCACAATGGTGTCATGATCAAATAGGGACTCAAGGTGATTGGCAAGCAAAGAGCACCCTTTCTCAACTTCACTAATGACCCCTATTGCATTGAGTTCTTTCTGGAAAGATGCAATTTCAGGTCCATAAAAATTCTCGTCAATAAAAGGCCCGTCGGTTGGATTCAAGAAAGAACTCCACTTGGAATTAAACAACATACACTTCTCTGGAGGCCTATAACCAGCATGTGTCTTCAACCATTTTTTGGACAATCTTTTTCTGAAATCATCTTCCATAATAAGCTTGTTATCTTGCATTAGAAGTCGGATGCATTCCATCAAAGAACTCACACTTTCAGAAGGAAATTTCAGACATTCAGGTACAAACATCACTCCATCTTTCAATTCAGTAACAACACCAATATGCATAAGCTCTTCCTTGTACTTGTGTATTCTCGTACTGTCGTCAATGAAAGGGAGACAAGTAATTGAAGATATAGATTCCCACTCCGGACCATATAAAATGCATTCTCTTGGTCTCCTAAGATCACCAACACTACTATGCAGCCAACTCATGTTACGTACGATGGTGGGGAAACCAGAAGGAAAACTATAGCGAGTTCCCTTCAGCTGCCTGTAACAAGAGAGAAATGAGATAACATGTGTTGGGTTAATTGAGGTTTCTGATGCCTTTAGTTTGAATAGACTAGCAAAAATATTTGCGGCATCCTTAAAATCAACCAGCACCCCTATTTTCTTTAATTCATCTTTGTAACTGAAAATCTTCTCCCCATAAAATTTATGGTCAATAATAGGAATACCATTGAATACCTCCAAAATGCATCCCCACACTTGATTGTACAAGAAACATTCACATGGTGCTTTGAAACCCATGTTTGTCTTAAAGCACCTTGTTCCCTTTATCGAATTTAAGACTTCAATAGGGACATTCGAGTATTTGATGCAATCCATTATCAAAAGAACAGCCTCAGCTGTCAAAGAGGCTAAATTAGAGGGTAGTTTTAAATGTTGTGTAACAATTTGATAATTTCCACTTAAATCAACTATCACTCTTAGCAACTTGAGCTCCTCTTTGTAATTATATATTTCCTCACCAAAATAAGCATGATCAATGAAAGGTATATCACTAATTTGTGATGCAACTTGCCATCCGGAATCACTCAATACAGATCCCACAGTAGACCTAAAACCATGTGATGTCTTTAGCCAACTTCCCTCTTTGATGATTTCGACAAAAATGTCTAAGCAACGAAAAAGACGACTTTTCTGGAGATATTGGATGAAGTTAAGCATCCAAAAAACATGGTTCCTGGTTAATGAGAAAGAAGCAGCACGAGACATTAGCTCTTTTGCAATGAAATAACATGCTTCCTCACACTCAAACCTCACTCCAACTCTTTTTAACTCTTCTTTGTACGCATTTATTCTTTCCCCATAGAAGCTCTCATCAATCAAGGGGATGTCAACGAGATCTGAACCACTTTGCAAAAAATTTGCCAATGATGAACGAATTAAGAATGAATTTGAAGGAGGCATGTATCTATTACGTGTAACTTTAAGCCAGCTGCCTTTTTTAATGGATTCCGAGAACCTCTCTGGTAGATCATAATCCATATTCTGAATCCAATCCAAAAGCAAAAAGGCATTTTCTTTGGTAAGTGTTGTATCTGCAGCTGACAACCCTTCATTTGGAGGATGTATAAAAGGGATGTCGGAAGCTTTAACATGGCTTTTGAGGAAAGCAATAAACATCTCAGAATCTGTACATTGGCCTGCATAAGAAGATGCCTTTAGGTATACCTTTCCTAGCTCAACATAATATTCATCTATCCATGGATCAGAATTAGTCAATTGTGCCCATTTTCTCACATTTGCAGGCAGAAGAACTCCATCTCTTTCCTTAATTATAAGTCCATAATTGTCCACAAGTGGCATCGATTTACATAGATCACAAACCTCCCGACTAGTCAAATAACCCTTTAACAAAGACTGGTGTAAGAAATGAGCATATGCAACGGCAAGCTTGCTCTTGTTATTAATAGATTTGCAGAATACTTTTGCAAAACTATCCACATTCAGAGTACAGACATTAACATATTTTGTTAACCAAAACAACAAACTTTGCTTATCGAGAAATTGGTGGATAGCTTTTTGTGTGCTTTCTGGCATAAAACACTGGTTTGTTTCGCAAGCAAATACATTGTTCCAAACAATCATCCAAGAACAAAGATAAGTCTGACCTGAGTCTGCTAGTACTACTCTCTTGGTAGCACCATGTTGTCTGCATTCACCAATACTGAACAAACACGGAAACCCATCAGAAGCCACATATTTAATCAATGGAATGCGATCGATGTAGGAGGACTTAAACAATGGCGGGTTTTTAGCAATAAAATGTAAAAGCTCAAGATAGATATCTTCTGATACTTCATCCACGAGATTAGAACTCTGGATGCACTTTGCATACCAATCAATAATCACCGGCTTCAACCCTAAAATATTGAGTACGTCGTCATACTCACTTATATCAAATGAAGAGCTCAAGATTTTAATCTGACCATGAGAAAATAGGTCAACAAAGTACACTCCTTCCCGCTGGGCCTTTGTCAAAATATTCCAAAATTTAGGTAGTAGCCTGCTAACTTCATGTGGCTTACAGAAGTGCTTCTGGTTCGAGAATGTCTCAATAGGAACAATTTTTTCATCAGCCAAATTTGCTTTGATTTTCTCCCTCACATGATTGAAGGTCTCAACAGGAGAACTATTAATTGGAATGAACTTGAACACATATGGCAAGCTGCATATTGGAGCTTCGTCTGATCCTGTGACAAGTGTTTTGAATGCATCTATAAAAGCAGATGGAACATATTCAAGTATCCCTTTATTCCACTCATCATCCAAGAGAATTGTCTCCCTTGACGAGGCAAGAACAAAATCTGCTTGAATTATGAATGGAAAATTAGTGACCATCTCTGTAGGAAGAAATGCGAAAACCCCTGGTAATCTCTTATCCCTGTGAAGCCTCTCCTGATGAGGGAAGGCCAATGTCACAACACACTCTTCCACACCCATTCTCCTTTCCACCACATTTTCCAACTTGACAGGAAACTTTTGCTTCCACATGCATTCCTGTTCGTCATTATTGTTTCCCCCCGCAGATAAATGGATTGTGTAAGATTCAGCATCCATGTTTTTCCTTGTCACAAAGTCGATCTTGCTTGAAATAGATACAGCAGTTAAAGTGTTATCTTTGGGATCCTCGCTATTTTCTCTGACAGAAAGGTGTCTGATTTTTGAAAGGAAGAGTAAACCTTCCGGGTGGATGCTTGAGAGTTGCTGGTTCACAAACCTTACCCTGTCCGGCTTCAGTGGTAAGACAATAATTGTATTTGGAAGGGAATCTTTACCAGCACCATATATCTTCTGTATGTCAACAAGGGTTGGCTTCTCCTCAACCCATTCAGGAACTATATACCCAAGACTGCAATGTGGACAAGGCCTCTCGTTGAACCTGATCTGATATCCGTTGCTAAAAATATAAGGCTGAGCAGTAACCAGAAACACACTCTTGAAACCAATTTCTGAAATTCAACTATAGCAAAGATTCTGTCAAATATTTGGATCATCTTCTATAATTTGGCTACTCTAATGGATATCCATAGTCAAGAATAATCTTATAGCCCTTGATTCATAAGCTTTATGCATGATATTAATCATTATACTTTATTAATAAGACCTTTCAAAAGCTACAAAACTGTCTATAAAAAATAGCATTTTTAAATTTTAGAAAGATATTTTGCACAAGAAATACAATTGATAAAGCATGGTTAATTTAGTCAATGTTCCTTTCCTTTTATATAATGGCTGAAAATACTCTATTTATGCAAATGAATTAATGGTATTGACATTGAATTGATTCAAGCAAGTTACATGTTTATACTTAAAAAATTACCCAGGTACTAAAACATCATTGAATATTGGTAAAAAGAAATATATCATTCAATATCATTTAACTATCATTCAATGAAAGCAACCACATTAACACAGGTCTTTCATTCATAAGGCAAAAGTACCAAAAAAAATTAACAGACATTTAAATGTGATAATATACCTTTTTCACCTATGTAACCGCTACTCCTATTTTCTTTCTTTGTTGACCGGCCAACACTGCAGAGGGACTCAATGTTTTCACAAGAGAAACCCTTTTCGTTGTTGAAAATAAGTAACGTTGCTGGAGCGCCAGTCGCTGTTATGTCCTTTGAAGTTATGATAAACTCCAATGATGGACTCACTCCGTCATTGTAGAGGTTATCTTCAGCATTCTGTAGAAATTAAGAAAAAATATCATGATGAATATCAACCACTATCAAGGTTGTTAAACTCTCAAGTTAACTTGCATGTAAACTCTCTTTTTAGGAAACAACTTACGAGTTCGATTAAATATTGATCAAATTGGTAAACCCTTGATTTCACTAGTTGCTTATGAGTTTACAATTCTAAAGGAGTAGTTTATGAGAAACTATTCCTTTACACTACTGCCTATCACTAACCATCGACGAGGCAACTGAAACGACACACATGATAGCATCATTCTAGATAGAGATAGATCAGATGACCATAGAAATACAGAAACTATTCCTTGACACTGCTACCTAGCACTAACCAGTGTCTGCTGGAAACTGAAACGACTCACATACTCAACTTTTAACCATAATCACATCTGACCATAAACTCAGTTCATTATTAGGAATGGTTCTTATTCTCTTTTATAGTAAAAATTAAACAAATCAGCCAACATGTATCCAACTATAATGTAGCTTAGTTGATATCTAGAAATAGATTATTTTCCAAATATAAATATTCATAAACTTGTTTAGGAACATTGGTTATTAAAACTTTTCTTCTTGTTTCAGAATAAGCTCTTCTAAACACACATGTGACTTGCAAAAAAAAAAAATTCAATCAATAGTCACATATAAATGACATTCTTGTTTTTTGGAAGATGAGCTTGAGAATATAGGTAAAGTCTGGATAAACAACTTTTTTGCATTTTATAGCTTAAGTGTTTAACATGATAAGTCCTTATGTATGAACTACAGTTATCGCAAAAGATAAAGTAACGTTAAATATTTTTCGTATAAGCTATTAGCTGGTTTCACAAGCAATATTTGGAGAACTTACGAAAACAAATTGATAACGACTTATGACCATGTCATAAGCAGGTTTCACATGCAAGTCAAGTTCTCCCAAAAAAATCTCACAAATATTATGTTAGTAGATAAATTCAAATAAGTCAAACCAAAATACTTAGTTTGAGATGCCTCAAATCAAAAATATTTGAGCACACATACATAAATAAAAAATGTAAAAGATAAATAATTTAGTCACATTCCTTCGTATTATTTCTCTTTTAATTTTTATCAGTTATGTGTATGCTTAAATAAATTTTATTTAAAATTATGTTCATATGTATATCACACTACTAAATGATGTGTGTTAATAGCATTGTTTTAAGAGGGAAAAAACGGTGGACAATTTATTCACCTAAAAATGGTGTCTTGAAGGTGAGAGAATGTGGAACTCACCCGAATTGTAGAATTGGTGAATTTAGTGTCTAAATATCACCACCTTCTTTTTAACCAATGATAATATGATAAAGTTTAATCATCACACACAAATACCATAATCTTTTCATAAAAATATCTACATAAATATCGAGTTAGTAAGATGTAATGGTAGAGCTGGAAAGGTTAAGGAATAAAGTTATATCGTAAACACCAATAATACTATGATTCATATGCATTATTAAATAGGAAAATACTTGGGTGACATTGTGGTGGGTGACATTGGTGATATTGGCCAACCACAATGTCACACATGTACAAAGAAACAAAAAAATATTATAAAAGAGAAAAAAGAAAGACACTTGTGACATTGTGGTTGGTCAATGTCACAATGTCACCAACCACAATGTCACCCAAGTGCTATCCTAAAAAATAAGTGAAAAAGAAAAAGATGAAAACTGACTAAGTAAGGTACCTGAATAAGCTCCTTGACGAAATGGACATTTGTGGAATATAGTTCAGACGAGAGATTCTTGACAGCTTGATGAAGGTCTTCAATCAAAGGATTTGCTCGTTTCTCACCAATTGAGAACTTTTCTCTTCGTATCTCTTCAATGTGTTCCTTCTCTTTGGTCATATTTTCCATATCTCACTTCTCAAAATCAAGGGTGGCAAAGTATCCACCCATTCTCTGAAGTGTGTAAGAAAATACAAGAAGATCATTTATTTAGCAGAGAAAAAATATTTGTTAGGTTGCAGGTACAACTAAGATGATTGATAATTGCAGGAATGTTAACATGTAGGAATTTGAATTCCGACCTAAATATTTTTATAGGTGTGTGAGTATAAGTTACTAGACTATTTGATCAAAAAAATATATGACTCCCTTCCATTATATATAAGAAAGTTACATTTGATCTTTGTCTCAACCGGATCACGAACTTTTAAATTTAGTCTCGCAAAAAAAAAATTATTCACTTTAGTCCTTATTTGTATTTTATAGGGAGAACTAAAACTATTCATCTTTATATGAAGTTTTTGAAAATAAGGATTATTGTTATAAACTTCAATATTATAGATGACTAAAATTTCAATTAAAGTTTAAAAAGTACTACGCTTTAAATCTCATGATCATATGGAACTAAAAATATATTTAATCATAAGTTATAAGATTTTTTTTGCTAATTAGCAAGGGCTTCTTCCCCTAAGAACCGGAGAATCAACACCAAAAATAAAGTTATGATCAAGAGACTCAGACTAATTTGGGGTTCATTCTCATCTTAATAACAAAAGAAATTTTGATTCTCACTTCACTATATTTTGTTGTCAAAATTACCCATGTGTCCTTTCACATAATTTCAGTTAACGATTTCACCTTTAACTTTGTTTCATGTCATTTTTGTCTTTTTAATCAATTTAAATATAGATTTTCAAGATTCAAATTTATGGTTTTATTTTGATATGAGCTCTTAGTGTTCAAATATATGACCCTCATCATATTTTCATACGAATTTTAATTTTGATACCTGAAAATCCATATGTAAATGGTACAAAATGACAAAAATGACGTGAAAAATAAATAAATATCGAAGTCGTTATCTGAAATTAAGTTAAACGACAAAGAATGTAATTTTGTCTAATATTATTTGTTTTGAGCTTAATACTATTCATTAAAACATTAATCAGTCTTGCTTGGAAATACAACCTTACCTTGGCAAATCTATAGAGCTTCTTGCTAGAAATTTGAACTAGAGTATAGATGATCCAACAAGTTTGAGAATTGTTTCTATCTACAAAATTGAATTACATCAATAAACAATATGTTAGTAGAGTCAAACCAAAATGCACTATTGCTTGTAAAGTTAATACACCAAATTCAGGGGTAGCTGCAGTAACCCACAAGTAATATTCAAGTCATTCTAGGTATTCTCCAATAATAAGACTTCGTTGACCGATAACTGCATAGAGGTTAATATGTTGGAATTTGGGATCAAAACTGGAATTTTTTTACTTCTCCATACTTAATCAATGTGGCCTTAGGGTGTGTTTGGATTGAAGGTTTAGAAGGAGAAGAGAGGGAGAGTTTATTTTTCTTTTTCTTTTTCTTTTTTAAATCACAGTCTATATATCATGGTTTTCTAAAATAAATCAAGTGTGATTGAATTATTATATGATCGTTTATCATGTTATTATTTTAACTTTTTAAAAAACATTTCATAGTGTCCGTAATTTAAAAACGAAATGTATACCCTCCCCTCCCTTCCCCTCTTAAACCCTCCATCCAAACACACTCTTAGAGAAACAAACCAAGAATAATAGGTAGATTTAAACATTGCTCAGTTTCATAAATCACGAAGAATACACATCTTTACATTTTAGAGCTGGTGTTTAAGTATAAGTCACTGGACTACTTTGACTCAAAATCAAGAACTTTTAAATTTAGTCCCCAAAAGAAATTATTCACTTTTAATTCTTATCTACATTTTATAGGGCTAGGCTTAAAACTATCCTTTTTTTTAGGCTTAAAGGTATGTTTAGTCCTTGCAAATAGGCGTCATTTAAAATTTCGTCCCTGTAATCGCTAATCCTGGCAATTTACCCTTGCAAAGTTTAATCATTTAAAATTTCGTCCCTTAACCCACTGAATGACTGCCACGTAAGTGGGTTAAGGGACGAAATTTGATGACGTGGCAGTCATTGAG
>Ga0315915_1006809_pt1 | contig 13862 bp, 8 predicted proteins | sample MpolbnodulesMG_FD_207738 | JGI IMG/M metagenome (GOLD analysis project Ga0315915, IMG submission 207738) | Medicago polymorpha root nodule microbial communities from Los Angeles, California, United States - branched nodules | ecosystem: Host-associated > Plants > Roots > Nodule | place: USA... | reverse complement strand
TTTCACTTTTGCTTTGATGCTTTCCTTCACTGCAATTGCCTCTATTTATAAGGGAAATGAGCCGTAAGAGTTGGAATTGGTTCACACCTCTTACACCAAAAGTCATAGCATTCAGAGTGTGACAGTTGGAATGGATTTCAAACATTCACACTTTTCTGCACAACAAGTTATGCCTAGCCATGCTACTCCACCGTAAGCTATACCATAGCTTTCCTATTTGTAGAAAAATGCATCCTTGCATTAAATAGGTAGAAGACTAGTTACAATTACTTGTAGTAATTGTCTTTGGCTGGAAACAGTACCCACATGTGGTGGGGCCAACAATTCTCCCCCTCCAGCCAAAGGGAGATATCCTCGGATTATTCACCTACGATCCATGTCGATCAACTCGGCACAAAGTTGAAGCTTTTCACGAGCTACAACTTTTGTCAACATATCCGCAGGATTTTTATCGGTGTGAATCTTTTCCAACATAAATTGTTGTTCTTCCGCTGCTTGACGCAACCAATGATATCTGACATCAATATGCTTTGTACGAGAGTGGTACATCGCATTTTTACTCAAATCCAAAGCGCTTTGACTATCGCAATGGATAACGTACCTTTCCTGCTTCATTCCCAATTGATCAAGAAATCCTTTTAGCCAAAGCATTTCCTTCCCTGCTTCAGCCATGGCAATATATTCCGCCTCTGTTGTTGATAAGGCTACACATTTTTGCAATTTAGATTGCCAAGATACGACTCCTCCTGCAAAAGTAAACACAATTCCTGAAGTAGACTTTCGACCGTCCAAGTCACCTGCCATATCTGCATCTGTGTAGCCTTTCAAAATCGAATCTGATCCTCCAAAGCATAAGCACTTATCCGACATATACCTCAAGACCCACTTCACAACTTCCCAATGTTCTTTACCAGGATTGGAAAGAAACCTGCTAACAACTCCAACTGCATGAACAATATCTGGCCTGGTGCAAACCATTGCATACATCAAACTCCCAACTGTTGAGGAGTAAGGTAAAGCAGTCATAGCTTCTTTTTCATCTTGACTAGTAGGACAACTCACTCTGCTGAGTTTAAAGTGATTGGCTAACGGTGTGCTAACTGGTTTAACACCCTTCATGTTGAATCTTTCTAGAACCCGACCCACATACTGTTGTTGTGACAACCATAGCTTTCTAGCTTTCCGGTCTCGCAAAATCTTCATGCCTAAGATTTTCTTTGCAGGGCCTAGATTTTTCATGTCAAAGGATTTTGACAATTCCTTCTTCAAATCACCAATCATTTCCTTATCTTGTCTCACTATCAACATATCATCTACATATAACAGAAGGATGATGAATTTGTATCGAATTGTTTTAACATATACACAATGGTCTGCATTTGTCTTTGTATATTCATGACTCATCATGAAAGAGTCAAATTTCTTATACCATTGTCTTGGAGCTTGTTTTAATCCATATAAGCTCTTCTTCAGTTTGCAAACCAAGTGCTCCTTTCGAGTCTTCTCAAATCCTTTTGGTTGAACCATGTAGATCTCTTCATCTAAATCTCCATGAAGAAATGAAGTCTTTACATCCATTTGTTCAAGCTCCAAATCCAAGCTAGCAACCAATCTGAGTATAACTCGAATTGAACTCATCTTAACAACTGGAGAGAAGATTTCATCAAAATCTATTCCTCCCATTTGTCCAAAACCTTTAACGACTAAGCGAGCTTTGTACTTCACTAGCTTGTCACCATATTTCTTGAGCTTGAACACCCACTTATTCTTCAAGGCTTTTCTGCCTTCAGGAAGTTTCACAAGTTCATAAGTTTCAGGAATCCATCTCTTCTTGCATTGCTTTCATCCATTGGATTTTATCCTTACGAGTTTGAACTTCATCGAAACTTTCTGGCTCCCCCTCATCACTGATGAGGATGTACTCCGAACTAGGGTACCTGGTAGATGGTTGATGATCTCTGCTTGATCTCCTGAGCTGAGATGTAGGGGGTTGCTCTCCATTCTCGACATCTTCATCACCATCACCATCTTCAATTACTGGCTCACCATCAACCCAAGGGTCTTCATCAAGATCTCCCCCTCCTATGGCAACTCTTACAGAAGGAGTGGTAAGTGTAAGATCAACCTTACCATAACGTTTAGGTGTTTCTGGAATAGCAGAATCTGACATAGTTTCTTGCTCATGAAACACTACGTCTCTGCTTTTAACAATTTTTCTCTTCTCTGGATCCCATAACCTATAGCCAAATTCCTCATCTCCATAGCCCACAAATATGCAAGTAATGGCTTTATCATCAAGTTTTTGTCTATGCTCCTTATTTACATGAGCAAAGGCTTTGCATCCAAACACCTTCAAATGAGAGTAACTTATATCATGTCCGGACCATACTCTCTCAGGAATGTCAAAGCCCAAAGGAACAGATGGAGATCTGTTAATCAAGTAGCATGTGGTTTGAACAGCTTCACCCCAAAATGGCTTAGGCAGCTTAGCCATTTTCAACATACATCTAACTTTCTCTATAATGGTTCTGCTGATTCTTTCAGCAACACCATTATGTTGTGGGGTGTCAGGAACCGTCTTCTCATGTCTGATGTCGTAATTAGAACAATAACTTTTAAATTCATAGGAAGTATATTCACCTCCATTATCTGAACGAAGACACTTCAAAGGTCTACCAGTCGATCTCTCCACCATCACATGAAACCTTTTGAAGTACTGAAACACCTGGTCCTTGCTTTTAAGGAAGTACACCCACACCTTTCTGGAAGCATCATCAATAAACGTCACAAAATATCTGCTACCACCAAGAGTCTCCACTTCCATGGGTCCACACACATCAGAATACACCATATCCAATATATTATCTTTCAGCTTTGAAGTTCGACTGAAAGATACTCTATGTTGCTTGCCATATAAACAATAATCACAAGGATTCAACTTAGTACCTTTGTCAGATGGAATGAGGGACTTCCTTGACAAAATTTGCAATCCTTTTTCACTTAGATGAGCCAGCCTTTTATGCCACAAATCTGGCAAAGCAACATTCTCGACCGCATTCAAGCCATCTTTGATCAGCTTGACTTGAGTTTTGTAAAGCGTCGAATACACGACGCCTCCAGCAACCATCAACGATCCTTTGGTAAGTTTCCACTTTCCATCACCAAAGTTGTTTTGAAACCCGGCTAAATCAAGAGCATGGACAGAGATTAGATTTAGACGCAAATCCGACACATGGCGCACGTCCTTCAATGTTAGTGTGAAACCGGTATTGGTTTGAACACACACATCACGAATTCCAACAATATTTGCAATGCTATTATTGCCCATCTTTACTTTGCCAAAGTCTCCAGCTTTGTACATCGTAAAGAATTCTTTGTTGGAAGTGGCATGATAAGAAGCTGCTGAGTCAATGACCCATTCAACACATGAATCTGCAACATGACATTCTTCTTCTTCAACATAAAGCAACACCACTTCCCCATCAACTACTGGGGTTGTGGTATTTTCATCTTCGTCTAGTCTTTGATTCCTTCGATCCTTCTTTTCCTGGTTCTTCCAAGATTTACAATTTCTTTTGATGTGACCTTCTTCGCCGCAGTTAAAACACTTGAACTTTCTTTGAGGTTGAGATTGTGATATGTCTTTGGATTTATTGGATCTCCCCCTGCTCTTACTTCTGCCTCTATTCTCCGTGACAAGGGCTTGAGAGCTACTTGATCCCATGTCTTTTCTTCTTGTTTCTTCATTGAACATACTATCTTTTACCTGGGACAAAGTGAGCACTCCATCTGGAGTAGAGTTGCTTAATGACACCACCAAAGTTTCCCAACTTTCCGGCAAAGAACTCAAAAGTAACAGTGCTTGTAATTCATCATCCAGCACCAGCTTCATGGCAACCAATTGGTTTACCAAGTCTTGAAAGTCACTCAAGTGCTCGACAACTGATCTTCCCTCCCGATACTTTAAATTCACCAACTTTCTTATAGCGAAAGTTTTGTTTTGTGCGGTCTTTCTTTGATACATCTTTTCGATGTTCTTCCACAGAGTCTGGGCATTTCTCTTTGTGGCCACATGGTGGAATACACTAAGATCCACCCACTGCCTAATCAGACTGACAGCCTTCCGATGAGACTTTTTCCAGTCTTCATTCGTCACCTTATCTGGCTTCGTGTCTCCCTTTTCTACAGGATCATACATATCCTTGTAGTAAAGTATATCCTCCATTTTCGGCTTCCAAATGGAGTAGTTTGTAGAAGTGAATTCAATCATCGTACCAGTGTTCTCCTCCATTTAATTTACACTATAATCTCGAGCTCCAACCGGAGCTCTGATACCACTTGTTGGCCTCGACGAGCTTAACGCAAGTGTAAATTAAAATTCCAAAATCCAAAAAGAGATTGGATCTTGCAGCGCAGCGGTAGCGATAAAAAAAATGAACACCAATATTTAACGTGGAAAACCCTCTAATACCGAGGGAAAAACCACGGGACAAACTCCAAAAAATATTCCACTATATTAAAGAATATTACAATATTCTTTCCACTCTCTTACACACACAAGAGATATAATATAGTGTTTCCCGTGAGACCTACTCCTATTCGAATGCTATTATTTTATAGCACTAGAAGTTATAGAGATGATACCCACCTGGTGTATTTTTTCCACACTCTCCGAATTTACTCAACACTCTATTTTTCCTCTCACACACTTCTACACACATAGAAGCTTTGTATTTTCACTTCGGCTTCAATGCTTTCCTTCACTGCCATTGCCTTTATTTATAAGGGAAATGAGCCGTAAGAGTTGGAATTGGTTCACACCTCTTACACCAAAAGTCATAGCATTCAGAGTGTGAAACTTGGAATGGATTTCAAACATTCACTCTTTTCTGCACAACAAGTTATGCCTAGCCATGCTACTCCACCGTAAGCTATACCATAGCTTTCCTATTTGTAGAAAAATGCATCCTTGCATTAAATAGGTAGAAGACTAGTTACAATTACTTGTAGTAATTGTCTTTGGCTGGAAACAGTACCCACATGTGGTGGGGCCAACACTATCTTCAGTTGGAATTGATCGTGACATTTCAAAACTCAAAACCTTACTCTCTTAGATCAGAGTTTTGGTTAGAAGACAAACTGCATCAAGTCATCGCACTGTGAAAAGAGTAGGAGGAGAATAAATCGGAATTTCAATTTTGATATATCTGTGGTGTGTGAGTGTGTCTCTGTGGTATGGTCGTGAGTCAAGTTATGGCGATCTAGAACGAAGCTCTATTACTTCTAAATTTAGGGTTTCTTTTTTTTGAAGACACTTCTAAATTTAGGGTTACAAAAATATTTTTATTCAAATAAAAATATTCATAAATTTATCATATAGGAGTAGTAATTTTTTTTTATTGTCCTCATAAGGTTCGGGGTTCGAACCTCGGCCACTACAAAAAAAAAGTAATTTTTTTGAAGGAAAATATTTATCATATAAAATAATATTCTTAAAATTCCATCAAAAGCAATTTTTCTATAATTATTTTTCTTGATTTGATCCGTTACTGCTTGTTTTGAGTGTGAAGAAGTGAGACAAATATTGTATCATGCATAAGTTTATTTTCATCCGATCAATAAATCTTACCATTTGATAAAAAATGATATGATGTAACTTATTTTGATCCTATGATAGAAAACATATTTGTGTATGGTGTGCAAGAATATTTGTGTATGGTGGTGCGCAAGACAATGTTACATGTGCATGTTAGACAACGTCTGTTTCAATAATTCTATTTGTTAATGCCAAGTTTCGAGCTTCTTTCAAAAAAAAAAGTTTCGAGCTTATAATGGATAAACTATGATTTATAAACTCATATGCAAAACAAAACAAAAAAATGAATTGTTTTTCTATCTTATAGAATTCTACACTCCATTTGTTCCTTTTTTAAGTGTCGTTTCAGAATAGTACTCTTCAATTAAAGAGCTAGCTGGAGAACCCAGTTAACTCAATAGTATGCTGGTAAGTTCAGACTTAGTAATAAGATTTCTAGGGAAGATCGTTTGGTCTTCGTAATAAGATGAGCCGTGTCATAAATGATGTTGGAAGTCTCTCATTGAAGCTGAAGAGCTGGGAGTAGAATCTGAATGACCGAATAAAGTGTCGGGGAATAACTTCCAGACTAAGTAATGAGATGCTGGGGAGGATCATCCGGACTTTACATGAAGAATGTCGCTGTGTCGGGGATGATTGTCTGGACTTTATCTGAAGATCGGATAACTCTCATACTAGTTGAGGAGCCATTGTGGAGAACCCATCTTGTATTATCGAGTTACTAATTTGACATAAGGCAATTGGACTTAAGAAAATGTTAGCAAACTGCTGCAGGAAGTGAGCTTTAAGAAAATTCAAAAACATAAATAAGCAACTAAAACTTTTCTATAGACAGTTGGGTTTCAAAATCTTGGCATCAATACTAGTAATAACTCATTCATAGCCAAATTAAAGAACGTGTGAGTGGAAAATGGGAATAGAAAGCAAGAAATAACCCATCCTTTTTTCCTAAGAAGAGGAAAACAAGTCTCATTTTTTAGAGCTTGAAAACTATTTTTTAAGATGTATGCTCTAACTGTGAATTTTTAGAATCAGGGGGGATTGGCGATCTTTTTGTAAAGCTCATGGAGACCAAAAAGTATATTGTGTACACTGCTCGAAATTCCTGGGTCGTCTCTGTTTCCATACCCATACAAAGCAATGGGGCATTGGCGGCCAATACTTCTCATCCTTCTTCAGTGATCGGTCATGTGCAGCCGTGCAGGTGCTACGACGAAGAGAAGACGCACTCCAGAAAGATGCATCTTATGTAATGTGTAGCTACTGGTTGTCATCATTTCCGTTATCAATGTAATTCCTTGCAAGCAATCGCTTCTGCACATTAAGGAGCCTGAGTGCATTAAAATAAGAATTTAATTACTATAGGAAAAACTCACATAATCTGAAGACATATCTCTCGCAGATAACAGAACCCAATCATCCACACTTTGTATCATAACTTATGCGAATAAAAAAACAAATTTTCTAATGCTCAATTATTAGCAATAGAGAGAAGTAAACTCTGTTGAAGCAGACTTTAACATGATTCAACCCACATTTAAATTTACACCTAGGAGAAGAACACAAAACACTCAAAATGATTAATAAGAATATTGCACAAGATTACTTACAGCATGTTTTGATATGAGTCATGGAAGACATTCCTGCGTTACAAAGCAAAATTGACTAGGTTTTGTAGAAGCTAGGAATTCCAGAATCAAATCAATGTTCGTTTCTACCGTGGTTTACAAGGTTTCGTAGCACATGCTTAATCAAAATCTAATCACCGTATACCCACATATGCAGGTATATGGCGATAAGGGTAAGGAAGTAGCGAGACAAGGAGAAGCCTTAAGTTGCTTATTGAAGAAAATTCTAGGCACAAGAGATGTGAAGATTACAATACAAATTCAAGGGACAACTTTAAATGGTCGTGTGGCCATTAAGTCATTTACAGATCCTTGTTGTGTCATTTTAAGGGCTCTTGCAAGAGTGTGTTGATAAAAGTGTGATTAACTCCGATCTTGAACGTTTAGCTATTGGCTTGATCACGAAAGAGTTATACCTGGACACTTTTAATGCAATTCTTCATTTCAATAGCGTTTAGAATGCAGGATTTTCTTCTCAGCTTGCACAACAGAGGGATTATTGAAGGATGATGAGAGATCCACTGTATCCAGTGAAACTTATAAGAAATAATGACAGTTTCAAATTTACACATTAACTCAGTGGATTTATATTCAATTAAAAAAATGTTGTAAAAGATACAAAGAACTAAGCATTCATATAGTTCTAACAACATCAATAACAAAAGTTTTTTCAAGAACAATGAATCAAGTAATTCTCCTATGTCTATTGTAAATATACAAAGTTCAAGCAATATCAATAATTGCCTATGGATAATCATTTACACAAAGCTTCAATATTTTTTATCTTCCATGAATGTCTGTGATACTCAAAGCATTATTGGAGTAAAATTCATTTCTTTCTTCAGAAGAAACTGTATTCAACATATTCTGCCTCAGTAGGAATGCAGGTTCCCTTGCAGGAGGAATGTCCATAATTTCACTGTTCAGCATAGAAATCACTGCAGCCATAGTTGGTCTGTCCACAGCTGATTCTTGTACACACAACAGTCCTATATGTATGCATCTCGAAATAGTCCTATGATTACTATGATCATATATTTCTGGTTCTATCAAAGATAAAATATTGTCTTCCTTCCATTGATTCCAAGCCTAAAATGAAACAAAAATCAAATTGAAGTGTTATTAAAAAAACAAGTCTACAAAAGTTCTATCATTTCAATATATCTTCTTGTATGTATAGACTTACAAATCCTAAGAGAGTCAGAGAATTTTCATGTTCATAAAAGCTTGAGTTTCGTCTTCCACTAACAATCTCTATTAGCAAAACTCCAAAGCTGAAGACGTCTGATTTATCCGAAAATACTCCTTGCATTGCATACTCTGGAGCCATATAACCACTGCATTGAAATACAATAATTGACTCTTCGAGTATAGTCATATATAAGATTGGATAATCAAGAAGGTAAATTAAACTTACTATGTTCCGACAACCCTTTGAGTATTGGCATGATCTTCACTCACTCCAAAGATTCTGGCCATACCAAAGTCTGATATTTTTGGATTCAGGTTCTCGTCTAGCAAGATATTACTTGCTTTCATATCTCTATGTATGATCTTTAGCCTGGAATCCCTGTGTAGATAAAGCAATCCACGAGCTATTCCTTCTATTATACTAAAGCGTTTCTCCCAGTCCAGAAGTTTATTTCTTGATGGATCTATAAAGGTTAAAAATCGTCATAACATATTATTTTGAACTTATCTGAAGATGCATCTAAATCTTCTTCCCAGATTACTTTCTAGAAAACCTATGTTTGAAAAATAAATTACAGATCGTTAATAAATAATCTATGAAAGTTTTCAAAAGAACTAACCAAAAACATATGCATCCAGACTGCTATTTGGCATGAACTCATACATCAACATCTTTTCGTCTCCTTCAATGCAGCAGCCTACAAGTCTTACAAGATTGCGGTGCTGAAGCTTAGAAATCACTACTACTTCATTCATGAATTCTTCTAACCCTTGTCCAGATGATCTCGAAAGTCTTTTGACCGCTATTTCCTTACCATCTTGAAGTATTCCCTAGAATAAAACATCAGAAGAAAAAAAAAATTAGACAACTAATGACTTCAAACATGATTAACTTCGCTTGATTTACATACCTTGTATACAGGACCAAAACCTCCTTGTCCAAGTTTATTGGATACATGGAAGTTGTTTGTGGCAATTGCAAGCTTTTCAAAACTATATAGTAATAGCTCTTGTAGCTTTGCTTGTGACAATTCTCCAATTACATTGTCAGTTTTGTATTCTTCATCCTTTTCAATTTTGTTAAATTGAAAAATTCTATGCTTCTTCTTATTTCTCACTGAATCATTAAAGTATCACAGTTTAGAAAGAGTTGCACAAACATCAAACATAACAGTAAAATAGCGTGTTTGAAAAAATTAGATCAACAACAATGGTACTTACCTGGCTTTGAAACCTTTATCCAAATGAAATATGCCGCAATGGCAATTATGATAATTCCTACTAGTACTGAAGCTGTAATGATAACTGTTCCTTTGTTCCCTTTATCTGTAATTAAGGGAGGATAATAACTTATAACTGAAGAATTTATGTCCAAAGAAAAAAATATATATGATCAAGTTAAAGGACTGGATCCAAATTTTTCGTCAATAATACCTGGTAAAGGAGAAAAATACTAACATAACAACTAACATACATTTGTCTAGCTAAAAAGAATACCTGATGGTGGTACACGAATGTATAGATCAGATCCTCCAGTTTCGAATTGTTGAATATCGATTAGATTTCCATTCCAAGACATACAACCAATATCAGCTACATATGAATATGCAGTGCAAGAGCAATTCATTAAACACTGGTTTTTGCATTCATCTTGTTCAACAGATGTCAATTCTGCAAAATCAGGTACTTTTACCAGACTCAATTTCAAAAAACTATCTGCGTCATTACCATTTGCGCTCTTATTTTGATTGTTGACGCTTTCACACTGCAACAGCGTCTTCCTAACACATCCATTAGTCCAATTTTGTTTATTCCACTCTTGATTGTTTCTTGCTTCAAACCCTTCCAAACACCTACAAATTGGCGACCCTTTTGAATTACAAATTCCAAATGAACCACAAAAACCATAAAGATCACAATCTGATCTTTGATTAGTCCATGTATCCATCCATTCCTCGTTCTCAATACTCCAAGATTTTTCATTCATTTGACCTGTCGAATTAAGAACATACATCACAAGTCCATAGTCGTCTGCTCTGAAGATTAAATCAAGAGTTCCTCCCGTTCTATCTTTTTCGAAATGAAAACCATTAAGATAAAGAGTTGACATGTCTTGTATCCCTATAAATATTTGATTGTTCCAAGGACCACTTCGCCAATATGGCCGATTTTCTTTCCTAATAAAAACTTCTGGCATATTTAACCGTTCGATGCCTAAAGAGAAGCTTCCGTTGGACGGATCAATAGGTGTTTTCCATGACATGAGTGTCATGTTGCTTGTAAATGGCAGGCTTGGTAATAATGAATTTGTAGGATGATCGGAACTCGCCCATATGGTTTTTTCTGTAGTTGTTTCAAACAATTCAAGACTTCCATAATCTGAAAGCGTGACACTAGAATTGGTTTTTGTTGAAACATTGTACAAATTTGTTGACCAAATAACATTTTTCTTTCCATTCAAAAGAACAATATTGTTATCATTGGATATTTCAAGAACTCCAGAAGAATCATTGATCAATGGTTGGTTTCTGTTGGCAACCCATACAACAAAAAGTTGAGTTTTGCACCAAATTCCTACATAGCGATTTGTGGAATTTTGAGGGGTGAAAAATCCTAAGGTGAAATTTCCACTATTTGAGCTTAGAGTTTCGGAGTCTTTGATGATTTGTTGTGTGGCAACAACATGAACAAAAAAGGAACAACATAGTAATGATGTGATGAAATTCAAAACTGAGATCAAATTTTTGCACTTGCTTAAAACCATTATAGAAATGAATGATGAATTTGTTATCATAAAGAAATTAAAAGATTTATGAATTATTTTTGTCTACTTTATTTAAGATATATTTTTCTTCTAGCTTTGAACATTCAATATTCCCGTCTATGACTTATGGGTCGAAAATCGGCGTATTGAAAAAATCGGTGTATGTTCACATTATATATTTAATGAAGAGATGTGCTGCCTAAAAGATCATTCATTGAACAATTTATGTGAGATTTGTGCAAGTGTTATCATGAATAAAATAAGAGTTTGACTAAAGAAAATAGAGAGGACAGGAGAGAAGGAATATATATATATATATATATATATATATATATATATATATATGAGTATAAACATAAAATCAAAATTACTTGTTTAAATTTAAATGGGATCCACTCATTCCACTATAATGGAAACATAAGAGAGAAGTGTGTGTGGAATTGGCTTGTGAATTGAGAAACAAGGAAAGCAATTATCAATGACCAATATCGTTCTAATTGATTCATGTCAAATAAAAACAAAAATATCGACATGGTTTATTGTTTTGATGACAAATTTCACTCTATCTTTTCTTCTTATAGAATGTCTCTAATTGTTAGTAAAAAATATTAAATAAAGTTTAGGTGAGATGCCTTTAAATCATAAGTTTAAGGGTAGTGTTAATTTGTGCTCTTGGAGCACATGTTAAGAAACTCAAAAGAAGAAATACTTTTTAAAATTTTGTGCATTCAATTCATTAAAAAGTTAAAGATTAAATGTAATGCGCACATTTCAATAAACTATTTCTATATTTTATTTTTTAACTTATATTTTAAGGGCACAAGTTAACATTTTCTTAAGTTTAATCATCTATAATTTAATGAAAACAATTACAATTTACAACAAAATTATCATGTGGCCTTTTGTTTATTGAATATTTCTAATTCATAAAGACTCGTTATCATACATCTATAACTTGTAACCAAAAAAAATAAAAATACATCTATAACCAGGGGAAACATAGATCGGATGATAAGTAATTTGGTAAAAAAACTAATTATTAAAAGTAAGTTTTGTGTTGTTCAAAATGAATAAAGAAATGTAACCAATGAGTTGTTTTCTACTTCCAATAGGTTTACATTGATGGGAAAGAAAACATACTAGTGGAGTAGTGAACAAAGGTTGACATAGAATTCATTATATTAAATTAAATGGGAGACATTATGTAATGATTTTTTTTTAGGTTGGGTGTGATTTAGAACATTACATTACATGACATTGTATTGATCTTACGATATTTGAATGCAATGTATTTTTTAAAGCAGTTTCTTGAAAGCTTCAAATAATTATTGTCCAAGTTAGTTATATTTGAAGTATTTTGTAAGGGCATGTGGATGTTATTGAGAAAGCTAGTATTTGAAGAGTGAGAGATGTCATATAATCTCATACATCACGATATTCAATGGTCAAGAGATTCTTTGGTTGTCAAAATAATAGCTTATGTTGGGTTAATGTCAAAAAAATAGTATAAAATAATTAAAGATGATGTATAGTGCAAGGCCATCAAGGCTTTAAACCTTATGCCCAATTAAAGTAGTACCTTTTTTATGTAATAATTTTTTTTTTTAAAACCGAGTACCCTTCGCGCGTGTAACTTGTAAGACTAACTCATCGAGCCTTATGAGATTCAAATGGACGGAAAACTTTTCATAAGAGTTTTAACATTGCTGCATACACACGCACTAAATAAAATTGATGAATTGTATATGGGATCAGCAGCATTACCAAATTACTTGAACGAATTAATCATTTAGTCATCTTATTATAAAGAGAAATGCTGGAGTTTTTTTTATTATATAACTTTAATGAATCATTTTTTAACTTTTATTTTTGGAGGAAATAATTTTGTTACTTAAAAAAACTGGAAGATTGCCATAATTTTTTTGAAAATCTCTTCAAAATTGTAGTCTTAAGCCCCAGATTTCCATTACACGCACGTACCTGGCTAAAAATGATCTACTGGATCTAAGGTTTATTGTGGTTGACATTTTTTATGGATTGGTTGTTAGCATAAGTCACAATAAACCTTACGAGAACGTTGACTCCTTTTTTTGTCACAATCAAGTTGGTCAATACACACAAGATATATATATTTAATCTTATATTAATTATTCACGGGGCAGCCTTACGAGAACGTTGATTTTTCATACATGTGAGGCCATGATGGGAGTGAGAACGGCTATTGTCGAAGGAGATAGGTTGAGCTCATAATGAATAGTGGATAAATTTATTGAAAAATTGAATAGCGGAGAAATTTATTGAAAAATTGAATAGTGAATTGAAAAGAGTGTTGAAAATAGAACCTTCATCCTTTTTTGTTTTTCATTTTAAAAATGTAGTAGTTGTAATATGTACACAAGAAAAAAACAATGGTGGATTTTGGAAATCAATCCACACTGGCATAAGGCGAGTAATGAAAGGAAATTATATAGGATTTTTAGTCTATTTTTAAAATCATTTTAGAGTTAAAGCAGGTAACTTTGAATGTATTTTAATTGAGTTTCCTAAATGATTCGATAAAAATGCATGTAAGGACAAAATCAAGAAAGTAATATGGAAGCCATGAAAATCCACCTAAACCAGATAATTGTGTGATTGTGCTATGCTTTTTAGAAGTATATCCTTAGTGATTCTTGGGGCATAG
>Ga0315915_1006808_pt1 | contig 13864 bp, 8 predicted proteins | sample MpolbnodulesMG_FD_207738 | JGI IMG/M metagenome (GOLD analysis project Ga0315915, IMG submission 207738) | Medicago polymorpha root nodule microbial communities from Los Angeles, California, United States - branched nodules | ecosystem: Host-associated > Plants > Roots > Nodule | place: USA... | reverse complement strand
TGCCTCAGCTCGCCTTTGAGCTCGCCGTGGCGAGTTGGCCTTTGCATTTCTTCATGTTTTCTTGCTTCTAAAGTGTCCAGGCGTGCATTTTCCTACAAAGAGTTGGCATTAGATGTGAAAAGCATAATTGAATGATTCTTCAGTATTTGTTAGCTTTTCGCAGGATAACTTGCAAACCAAGTAATCAAAGTGCCTAAAATACATAGTCTATTTAACTCCTTTTTGACACTTATCAGTTACCATAAAGTACAATATCCTTGAAGTGCTCAATTGATCTAGGTAATGCACACAATAAGAGTATAGTATTGTCTTTATCTTCAATGTTCGCCAAATAATCAAGGATTTTTTTAAACTCCGCCAATGCTTCGTGATGGTTTTTTACTACACTATCCTATATGAGTATAGTAGTTATTTCATAAATTGTTTATGAACTAGCAACTTGGTCATATACAATGACTCAAAATTTGACCACATCGTTGTCGTGGTTGCCTCCTTCATGACTTCTTTCATAACTTTATCTATAAGGCAAAAGACAACTCATGTCCTTGTGATCCACCATCTCGATCTGGTCTAGTTGTAATATGGTGATCGACAACACAGACTCATCCTTCAAAGCTTCTGCACACTTTTGTTGAATCAAGACTGCTTGCATATTTACCTTTCATAACCCAAAATCGTTGTCTCTAGTAAATTTTTCTATATGCCATTTGGTACCCATGATGCTCACTTAATGATTTGTTCTGATTGCCCCACAATGGGTGTCAATTATTGTGAATTTGGATAAAATCTCACACCAATACTTTGATGTGCAGAGAAAAATTAGCAGCAATCAAATCAAAGTGATCGCAGACAATAAAATAAGATAAAAGAGAAGAAAAAGAAGAGCACAACAATATTTATTTACCCAGTTATGTCCAAATTGACCCACGTCTGAGGAAGATAGCAGTTTTTCAATCTGATGTTAAAGAGTTTCTTACAAAGAGATATAAGAGTTATAATAAATTATTAGTCTTCAATAATAAACCCTAATTTCCACACTTTTCCTGAATCTCAATGTTTCACTACCCAAGGTGTTTCTGAAATGTTTATTAACCCTAGTTTCTCTATACCAAAAGAAACCAACCCTTAACTTTTATTTCTTAAGGATCCCATCTTTTGGTAAAGACTATTTGTCTCACTCTCACCTTATTCTCAAAAAATAAAAGAAGTTCTCTCTCAATATATATTAGCCTTGAGCTTCTTATTTCTTGAAAATTTTAAACGGTGCAACACTTCTTCAACATGCATATTTTCGACCAACATTAACACTTCTATATTCTCAGTCTTTCTCATCTCTTTCACTCTTCTCACTTTTTGATCCTAGCCAAATATACTATAAGCGTGACTCTTCATATATAACTGGACCTCCTATATATTGGATATGTAGAAAAACCTAGTAGCACTTAAATTTTGGAATGAAGTAACACGTTAGTCGTTGCCACAGTTTTGTTTTCGGTCTTTGGTAAGTATGCTAATGTGACTTGTACCCTAAGTGGCGTACAACCCAAGAGTAAAAAAGTGCACAATCAAAGTATAAAATACTAACACCAACGAAAAAGGTGTACTCATGAGATTTTCATGCCTAAAAATCTCACACATACATACATTCCTTGGATTTGAACACCCCTTGTGATTTTCAAAAGTAAAATAACAATTACACTTTGAATTAGTTTGACAATTTTACACCAACCTCTATGTAGCTGTCTTCAAACAGTCACAAATCCCCACAAAGTGTTGCCAATGAACATAGTTTCCGCAAGGAACGGAAGCATGTATCTTCAATGTCCCAATATGTTATTTATTACTTTTGTTTCTACTCCTTGACTTGATTGAAACCATGACAATGAAACAAAGGTTGATTATATTAAGGGTCCTACTCCTATAACCTAAGTTTGGAATGTACATCATAGTATACAATAAAGGTGATATTCCTTCAATTTTTAATCTCATTTTATATTATCCATAAGTGTAGTCAATCTTATATTTTTCAAAATTCAAAGTCTCTTTTATCCATCCTAACTCACACAACCTAGCTAGTTAAGTAGTCATTATTGTTCTATTATATATTTAGGGACCCAAACCTATCTTTGTTAGCAAAACGTACTTTCAGCCAGCTAGAAAGGAATTGAAAGGTTGCACAAACTACATAATCATTTCAATTCATCCTACTAAAGGATCAACCAAAGTTGCATCACTTTAATCATTACCTCATTGGTTCCTTTAAAATCATTAGTTTTACATTTTGGTTTTCTCACATATAATCTCACCTTCAATTGTTCTCACAAAACACTCCCACTAGCTTATGATAATTTAAATTAAATGTACCTTCAATTGTGCATTTTTATTTTGTTCCTTTCCTTGAATGTATGCACTTCTCGAACTCTCTTAGGTGTTAAAGATACCCAGATCAACATTTCTGAAAAGGTTAGTTCCATACTTATAATTATATATACAAAATATATACTTATCATCATTAATAAGTTTAGTATTCTCCCCAAAAATAAAACCATGCAAATGCTTTAAACTTTTTCTTTTTTTTTTATAAGAAAAAAAAACAAAAAAAAACAATATTTTAAAACCTAATTTTTCACATTTGGTAGTAGTGGTACATCAAGTTGAAGAAGACACTTTGAACCACATAAATTAATGTCTATGTTTTTTCTATTTTTCATTTCATCATTATAAGGCTTGCTAATTTCTTTGTGAATGTTTCAAATGATTTATTTATGAATAGGAGTCAGAGAATGTGGAGAAACCACCTTTAAAATCCAATGGAGCAACAAAAACAGACATTAAGGTTAGGAACAATAATATTGGAGCTGTGCAAGTGCACCACATAAAGCAAGAGATTTCAGACCATGATCCAAAAATTTCAGGTGTTTCAGTTCCTCATAGAAAAGAGAGTAAAAATCCAGGATTTTACTCGGATTATTCTAGACCAAGAACGCGCCCTCCTTCCCACAACTGATTTTCTTTGGTTGTATATTTGTAGCTCAATACAGGAATCTAGTTGTAATCATCGAAAATTATGTATGTAACTATCTATCTATAATTTTATATAATTTATTTGGTATGATATTTGAAAAGAGTTTATTTGGTATGCACTCTCAATCTAAAAAAGTTTATACGATTACTACAACTAGATATTGTTGAATCTTATGTAAACATACTACTTTTGATTTCTTTAACAAGTGTCATTACCATAAGTCCATAACCTTAATTTTATTGTGTTTTTAATTAAGTAATAGCTTCAAAGTTCAAACGACTATATTGTTATGTAACCAAGCTGTGGGAGTTGACCTGCCATAACTAAAGTCGTTACTATGTTAAGTACCACAAACAAGAAAAACGATAACTCCCCTGAAAGAAAAAAAAAACAATTGTCACTCTTTGGTATTTTATGTTGAATTTTGAGAGAAGTGATACAACTTTCACTCTTTTTTTTTCCTAGACCTTGATGCATACAAAAATGAATCGATATATAGTGATACAACTAATGCTGTGATATAATGTGCTTCAAGTGATCATATATTAGAGAATCAAAAATTTCACCTAGACACGAACTTTGAAAAACTATATATGTACCAATGAAAACATTAGGACATGTTTATGGTGGCATTTACCATGGGAAGGCCTAATCCTTTCCCACCATGGAAAAGGTTACTTTTTACCTTCATGTGGCACTCAAACAAGTTGCTTTTATTTTGTTTGTTTTTTCAATGATTCAAAAAGTTAATACTATTTAATAGTATTAACAAGTTTACTAGTACATCCCTATTTTTATGAAATCATATATGCACCTCACCTATTTACACGTAAATGATTTATCACGTAATTTTTTTTGTTGTTGATATCTAACTTTTTTTTTTAATTTGACAAACTTTTTTTATATGGTAAGGGATTAGTTTACGAGTTTTTTTATTGTTAAAATAATTTTTATTTTCTAAAATCTTATTTTAATATTATTTTATTTCAGTTTTTTATACTTAATAAAAGTTAAACATAAAAAAAAAAAAAGTAAACATAACTCTTCTATATGTCACCAAAAATTAAACTTTTCTATAAAAAAAAAATTGAATGTGAATCTTTTAAAAAAACTGAACGTATCAATAGTACAACACAAACTATATGTCTTTTTTTTAAGGAAAACATATTTACAGTATTTATTTATTAAAATTTCGAAATTTGAAGTTTAATTAAACATAACCTGTTTTTTCATAAACGTAATTAAATGTTGCAGAGGGTAAAATTGGATTTTGATTAAAATAGTAAGGGTAAAAGTGGAAGAAAAACAATAAGCTATAAGCTCAAACACTGCTTGAAATAGCGTCCGGAGAATAAGCTATAAGCTCGTTAAATACGCTATAAGCTCCAGACAAGAAGACGCTTACCAAACAGAGCTTTTTGGACATACGAACTTATAAGCTATCCTCTATAAGCTATAAGTTAACTTACTGGCCTAACCAAACAGACCATTAACCAAATAATACTTAATTTTTTGATTTTTTGCGGAGTCAGAAATATGTAGGTGGGGGTTCCAATAGAATGTTTTGGTTTGGGCTTTGTGATTTTTGTTTTACTCATAGGCTCATTGTCCATTATTGTGTCAATAACTCATAAAATAAAATATCATTAAACCTATCATGTGGGGTCAAATTTTTTGTGAAATCTTTAGGGTTAAATATGTTTTTGATCCCTATAAAATTGGGACCTTTTAAATTTAGTCTTACTTAATTTTAATAGCTTTTTTAGTCCCTATAAAAACATTATGCATTTAGTTTTAGTCCCTTCTTGATCAAAATTTGTTTAATTATGCTTAAATTCTTGAATTTTAAACAATTTTTTTAGACCTGTTAAGAACATTACTAAAAGTCCCTCGGCAAAATATTAACTCAAAATTTGATTCTTACGTCCAGATTTTTGTTACTCTTTTCTTGAACTTTTGTCGTTTAAAAATATTCATATTTAATTCTTCTCATGTTAAAAAAATTCAATTTTTTAGTAAATGAATATTTTATAATGTTCTAAACATGTCTCCACAAAATCGTTCAAAAATTTAAGAATTCAAGGATAATTAAACAAATTTAGTTTTTACAAGGACTAAAGTTACATGTAATTTTCTTCTTGTAGGGACTAAAAAATGCTATTAAAATTAAGTAAGGACCAAACTTAGAAGGTCCCAATTTTATAGGGACCAAAAGCATATTTAACCCAAATCTTTAAAACAAAAAGTCACCAATGGATTGTAAGTGGACAATCTCAACCATTCAATATTTTTATTAATATATCAAGGGTTCAAATTTACCTTTCCCAGCATGGGAAAGGATTAACCTTTCCCATGGTAAATACCATCCATGTTTATTTTGTAAAAATATTTTTATTGTCATTTGAAAAAAAAAACGTTCATCTGAACTTGCTAATAATAAGATGTGATGGAGAGAGAGAAGATGAAGTACTGGCCAGTGATTATGATTTTTTTAAAAATAATAAAAGTTATTCTTTTATTATTTTCTTTCTTTAAAAAAAAATGCAGACAATTGTTTACTCAAAAATTCTCTTATTTCATTGTTCGCTTTAAATAGTCCATGATTTATTTGTACTAAGAATTAAAACATTAATGATATAATTTTTGGGCTAAATTATATTTTTGATCACTTAAGTTAATTTTAAGTTTTTCTTTGATTCCTTAAATTGCAAATGTTAGACGATTTAGTCCCTTATGTTTTTTTTCGTTTCATTTTGGTCATGTAACATAAAATTATTAAATAATTTAATCCTTTAAATTACAAACTTTAAACAGTTTGGTCATTTTTATCAGGGACCAAAATGTCCTAATATCTCTAACTTAAGTGTCCAACGTTAAGGACTAAATTATATAAGGTTTTGTAACTTAAAGGAACAAAAATGAACTGAAACAAACTTAAGAAAACAAAATGAAACTTAACGAATAAGAAGTGTAATTTATCCTTGTTTTTTTTTTGTAAAATAACTTAACGAATAAGAAGTGTAATTTATCCTTGTTTTTTTTTGTGATGTCCGGAATTTAAACTCCGAAACTTACATATTTTATGCATTTCATCGAAGACTTATCCTTGTTTTTCAAAAAAATAAATGTCAACATAGTGCAGCATTTGAAATTTGGCTTAACACAAAAAACAAAAACATAAATTTGCTAGAGTAAAAATTGACACTTTTTAATTACAAAAATTGATAACCTTTGTTAAAGATGTGATAGTTAATTTATATCACTTCATATTTCGAATTTCTACCAAAAAAAACTTTATTTTTCGAATCTTATTAATTGCTTATATAAACATTTTCTCTCATTTGCTTCCAATTAACCGTGTTTTTTAAGTATCCTCCAAACTACTAAACATCATTTTTTTTTTTGGCCGGGGTTTCAACTCCAGACCTTACATATATTATGCATTATTCATGTCAGTTGAGTTAAGGACTACTAAACATCATTTGTTAATAGACAAAGAAGCCCCGTGGTAAATTTTACATTACTTAGGCAACCAAAAAATATTTTACTTTAATTTATCAAAAGCCATGATTTAGGGTCAGTTTTGATCTAAAATCACCCCTCTAAATTATTATTTTAATCTTAGTTAAATTAGTGATTTTCATATCTTTTCAGTCTTTTTCGCTTGTTTTATCTTGTTTGTTTTGATTTCCCGTCTTTGTGTGTTGTGTTTTTTATTTTCCGTCTTAGTACGGTGCTTATTTGATTTAAGTTGAAATATTAGCTTTGATCAAATGCAGATCCAATCAATGATTTTGGCATCGTCAACGTTGCAGATATGGAGACGAGTATTTTGGAGAATAATTGAATATAGTCATATTTGTAGGTACGTGTACTATGTTGTTTTATGTTGTTAACATGGATGTTGTAAGTTTGATAGCAAATTCATCTTTTTTGTTTTTAGCGACATCGATGAAATCATTATGGGTTTCACAACTTTGTGTGTGACCTATTTTTCAAGTATGAGACCAATATTGATTCAATCAAATAAAATTGTGAGTATTAGAGAGAATGTTGCTAACACTCTTTGTTTGAAAGCATAAAAATAATTATGTTGACAGTATACTAAATTAAATTCATTTTTATAAGAAAAATTAAGGAGATGGGAGGGACGGTGTCTTAGCAAGATAGAGAATGCCGTAATCTTCATGAGTTCAAAGAACACTCATAAAGAATTTTACATATCTCCTTTTAAATACACTACTTGACTCAAACTCAAAACCTTTGTATCTTAAACATGCATTTGTTTGCCATTAGATCAAACCCTTAGGTTAACATAAATTCATTTAAGATATATGTGTCAATTATTGAGACAAGTTTAAGTTAAAAAAGTTATGTTTTTTTATTTTAAAATCTCTTTTGATGTTTGTCCCAGCTATGTGAAACATATATTGAGATTGATTTGCTATGAAATACTAGTGATTAGTGATAAGCATCAGGTCAAGAACGTAGTGTTATTAACTAAGAACGATTAGGTGACATTTAACATGGAAAAGTATAAAACTATCTCATCATGGACAAGGATATTTTAGTCATTTGATCAAATAAAGAGCACACTTTTATCATGTTCTCTTAACAGTGAATTTTTTTCACACTATCTTCCCCAACCATTCTATCTCCTCCATGTCTTTCTCACCCACCACAACCAGCAACTCTCCTCCAAACAAATCTATTTCAACAAAGAACTTTGAGGAAGCAAACAAACACACACCGCGAGGAATTGAAAAAATGGACCGAGAAGAGCAATCACACTGACAAGGGGTACAAGTGGAAGAAGAATGGTTGAGGAAGAAAGCAAGAGGAGATTTTTTGTGCTGAGATCAGATCTGGTAATCTATAAGCTGCTCAAAAAGTTTAGAACGGGTTACAATTTCAATGAAAGAACCAAAGAGTATCAAAATCACTTTTAACTCGTAAACCCAAACATACAAACACAATTTCATATTATAAATGCTAATGTTTGTGCCAATGTAGACACAATTCATTAACGAAATCTGCAAGTCTGAGATAATATATATGTGTTTTAGTGGATGAATGAATTAATAGAAAAGAAACCCAAAAAAAATGAAAATCAAGTTATTATGTACAAGTTAATCTAAAATTTAAAGGTTTTTCAAAGGAAAATTAATCTAGAGTTGAATGTCTAATTTTCATTTAGTTATGTTTTAGTTTTAGTTCTTTATTTGTTTGTTGAAAGTAGTATACATCTTCCATCGTCATCCCAATTAGGATATTTGGCTTTCAAATGATTAAAGGGTTTGTTGAGAGAGACGTGGAGTAGAGAATAGTTGGAGAAGATAGTGAGGGAAAAAATTCAATGTTGAGGGAGCATGATAATACTATGTTCATTATTTGATCAAATGACTAAAATCAAATTGTCCATTGTGGGAAAATTTTATACTTTCCCATGTTAAATGACACCGAACGATTATTTTGTTCATTACTTATTAGAGTAAGTATTAATACAGAGGAATATGGATATTCATAATGAAGATTTCACCATGTCACATCGACCATGACATGATATCTTGGTTGTCATAGCCCATAAGCCATTATAAACAAGTAAAAGAAAATAGGATTTTACAGAGTAGTAAAGTGTGGGTTCAAGCTATGATAGCTTGGAAATTCCCAGCAAATTATTCTTGTTGAATTATGATGGTGTTAGTAGAGATGTAGAGGAGGTGTTAAAGTGGGTTGTTTCGGTTTGTTCCAAGATGACCATGAGACATGGTTGTGTGGTTTCTTTAAATATTTGGGTCAATGTAATGTTTGTGTCGTCAAACTATGGAGAGTGTATGAATGTTTGAAGATTGCTCGAGACAGATGTTACTCTAGAGTTGAACATAATATGGATTTCAAAATTATTGTTGACGTTTATAGGAGTGAGGGGATGAGAAGTGTGAATAGTTGGAGGTTAATTTATAAGATAAGGGGTCCCTTTAGCTTGGACCAGTGTATGTTTTGGTCCAACTTGGACCAATTAAATGACCAGGTATCACAGGTTGTGTTCTGGTTTCCCCATACCGTACACCCCATTATAGGAAAGCATGACAATAACCCCTTTTCTCTAATAGTTTACAAAGTTATTCTATATTTCAGATCTATTAATTAGTTTACACCAACTACAAACCTGAATTGAATGGTCATTAAAACATAGACACAATTTTTCCAGATCCATTACCTTACAATCTCGGTCCCTACTTTTGAGAAGATGATTATCGTTACCCAAAATCGTCAATCATTTGTTCCACTCTATATTATTATCCTTACCTCATATATTATTTCCACAAAGAAACCTCACAATCTCGGTTTAAGCATTTACAACGAAATAAGGAAATGATAGGTTTTAAGTCGCAATTGATGTATGCGGAGAATGAGATCTTATTTGTGTTTTTTCTTAACAATAGCAAACCACAAACTCACGGGTATGTCTCATTTTGAACTTATCCTGAATTATTTAATTTGAACTTATCTTGCAAAAGATTCAATTTTGTTGTTAATTTTTGTTAGGAACACACAATTGTTTCATTGCCATTAAATGTTGTAAAAGCTCCCATTAAATTTGTTTAAGTGTGTGAATCTATGTAATACATGCAGGATTATTTTGAGATAGTTTAAGCAGTAGTTCTTAAAAAGAGATCGAAATGGTGGTTGTCGATTCTGAATCAATTAATCACCCAGTTGATTCACCGCAGGTGTGTATTGTAATATCTTTATTTGTTGTATGTTATGATTAGTTGTAGTAAAAGAATTAAAATATTGATTTCTTATAATGTAAAATTTGGGAAATTTGTTATTGTATGAGGATGAGAATGAGCATAATAAAGAGAGTTATGATCCTGAAACAACAAAGAGGTTGCAGATGGCAGCATAACAGAAAATGGGTAACATATTTGGAGAAGCAACTGCCGTGAACCGCTTGGAAGACATTTCAAGTATATTTCAAAGAGTTGAGTATAAATGATTTATGGAGATATCATTTTGTAGTTTTACAATTGGTAAGCAAGTTTCCATAGTTTTGTCAGATGCAAAAGAAAAGTTATAAGGAACAACAAAGGAGAACTATTTCAGCAGACCTTTGTTTGTTTTAAGCAAGGGATTGGTAAAGAGAAAAGTGTCAATTCACAAGCCGAATGTGTGTTCCAACAACTAACGTGAGGAGCGATTGTGAAGCAAATTTTCACGTGCATATTGATACAAATACTGGTCAGTGGTACATGATTTTTTTTAGGATGAACATAACCATTCAATGTTGGATGACCAATTCATTGGAATAATTCCGACATATAGGAAGATGACAAATTTCGATATTTTGCGAATGAGCAACATGTGACAAGTTGGTATCAAGACAAACCATATTTTTGACTTGTTTGTAGTGAAGTTGGTGGGTTTCAAAGAGTTGGTTTTTGGAGGCAAGACATGTACAATGAACAAGAAAGACAACAATTAACTTTTTTTGTAGATACTAAAGTCGCGTGTGAATCTCTTGAAAGCATTCATGTTAGCAATGAAACAATGTTTTGGCAGCATAAGGTCGATGATAAGGGAAGACTTTCACATTTGTTTTGGTGTGATGGTGCTGCACAAAAAGATTATTAGGTTTTTGGAGATGTAGTTGTAAGATTGTTTCCATTGATTGTATTTTCTGGAGTGAATCACCATAACCATAGTATTGTATTCTGTGATGCCATTATTTGTGATGAAACATAACATACATGTGTGTGAATGCTTTAACAACTATTGGAAGCAATGGGTGGGTAAAGTCCAACATTAGGCATAATTGATGGTGACTTGAGAATGAGAAATGCTATTATAAGAGTTTTTCCTGAATGTCACCACAGATTATGTGCATGGCATCTGATATGTAACGCTTCTACCAATGTCAACAATATTCATTTTGTGCAAAAATTCAGACAACGTGTGTTGGGTGACTACAATGTTGAGAGTTTAAGGGTAAGTGAGATATGATGGTCACTGAATTTGGACTAGAAAACCAAAAATGGGTTAGAGAAATGTATGATAAACGTCATATGTGAGCTATTGCCCACATGTTGTAAAGTGTTGAGCCATTGATATACTTCCCAACCATGGTTCCAAGTTGGTTATCATTGACAGCTTTTGACATTTTTAGGACTTCCAGCATCCCTCCTTGATGGAATATCTCAGATAGTAGTCTTCCATAAGGCACAAAAGCTCTATTCTTTTGCTGACTTTGCTCCAATGCCCATAGCATGTGGTGGAAGATGTATCTGGGCAAATTCACTTTTTCAAAAGAGATAAGGTAGTGTAAAAACACCTTATGCTCTAATGAAATATGATCTACACCTCCTCCTTTAGGTAGAAAACATTCTTGCAACAGCTTCTGAAGAACTTTATGTTCTTTTTCCATGTCACAGTATTTTCCATCTTTCTTTCCTTTGAAGAGAGACTGTTTCACCACCGGTATCCAATCACTGGTCTTTTTATTCAGATTCCATTGAAAGGCTCCTTCAACACTCCTTCTGCAGGCTCTTCCAATCACTTCCTCAGTGATGTGACTGGAATCCCCATTACATTGGAACGAATTTCAGTTCTTTTGAACTCTTTCAGTCCCATTTCAGCCCTTGATTTTCCTTTCAAATTAGGATTAAGTAAAACCATGGGATCTTCTTCAGCCTTTGCAGCATATTTGTCGTATATCTCTGCCCTTACCTAGAAGTACTTTACCAGGTTTTCATAGGATGGTCCATCCAACATTGAGAAGTAACCTGACAAGTCTTGATATCTCAGATAGCTTGACAAATCACAATCATGTCGAGCAAGTGATACGAAATCCACTGGATTCTCCACTTGGGCTGTTAACTGTCATTCTTCTAGTTTCATTAATCTCCCTTTTATCTGAAGAGATTCTCCAGTATTCAGTTGCATGGAGGTTCCTTGAGTTGAACATGAAGATGTCATTGAGATTGATGAAGGTTTTAGGGTTCTAAGGTTTTGATTTTGAAAGATACAATTTTTGTAGAGATTCAGTCAATAATCAGAAAGTGTATGTTGTGAAGTGAGTAGTTTGTGTTTTTGTCTAAGTGTTTTTAGCAAAAACGATTGTAATTCAGAAGGGGACAAACAAACACAACATTAATGACATAGGGGGCGCGAGATAGTACATTCAAAGCATAAATTCATCATTGCCCTCTTACGTTATACACTAATACACTTAAGTCATGCCAGAGTTTCTCAGAGTAACTGCCAAGTTAGTGGGACATGTGTTACCAAAAAGTAACTTCCAACGTTTCCATTAATTCTGCTATTCAGAAGCAAAAAGTTCAGCTTCTGAAGTTCAGATGCTGACGTCATCTTCAGAAGCACATTTTCCTTAGAATCTCAATGAAGAGCTTCTGATGGACTATAGCTTCTGAATGACTTCAGAATCTAACTTCTTATTCAGAGACAAGCAAATTTAATCAGACACAAAGTGCATATTCAAATTTTTCTTTATAAAATAAAATCTTTCCACAGTTAAAGGCTTAGTAAATATATCAACCCATTGATGTTCAGTATCAATGAATTGTATATCTAAAATTCCTTTTTGAACATAATCTCTAATAAAGTGGTGTTTGATTTCAATATGCTTGACTCTTGAATGTAGAATTGGATTCTTTAACAAACAAATAGCAGCAGTATTAGGGGTGTGCATGGTCGGATATTTTGACTGACCAAACCATATCCATATATAAACCACTTAGATGATTTTGGATTCCTAACCATAACCATATTTAATTGTAAACCGGTTACATAACCGGTTATGAATATGGTTATGGATATATAACCGGTTACTTTTACAAAACCGGTTTATAAATGGATATGGTTTGGTTTAAAAAAATATCCGGTTTTTTCTTAATCCGGATTAAAAATGGTTATTTATTAGTGTAAAAACCGGTTTTAAAACGGTTATTTTTTGGTTAAAACCGGTTTTTAAGACCAGATTTTACAAAAAAAATCCAAAAATTGTTAAAAAAAGAAAAATACACCAAAGCAAGGATATTAAGCATAAACCTAAGCAAGACAGAAATGAATCAAATGACATTAAGCTCCCTCAAAACTTCTAATGAGTGACTTTTTTTCTTAAGCCATAATAACAATATATTCACTATTAGTTGCATAAGTATCATGCTGAATAATCCCTGGATGGTATCCAAAACTAAAAGTTCAGTATTTGCAACTAAGAAAAAGGTATAACTAAGAGAGCAAGGACCAAAGAAACATGTCCTTTGAGCAACCATTTGCAGATAGAACAAGACAACAAACTGGACATTGTTTGGACTTGGACATTTGAATAAACTCTTCTTAAACTATTAGTTAAAATAACAAGTGTCACAAGTTGCAAAATCCATATTGTTATTGCTACAAGCGTCTTCAATCTTCATCAAGGGAAAGGGAAAGGGAGGCTGAAGCACCGCCTTTACTATGAGCTATTGCTACAAAAAAAAAAAATCAATATCATTATTTGTGCAATTTTTTTTTTGAATCAACATATATTAATAACGATCCCGGCACAAGAAGTGCTAAACGGGACAGCAAGAGTACACAAACGGCAAAGCTGTTCAAGCACCAAACAAGGCCGCAAACCAGCATGAAAACAAAAAAAAAAAAAAACTTTGCAGAAAAAGAACCAAATAAACCCACATCACCATAAACAAGTTGTCCTAACACACCCTTTCACATGGCTGCCGAAACAGCTGCACATAGAGCCTAGAACAACGGCACATCAGAGGCTATAACAGCAAATAAACAGTGCAGCAGCCCACATGAACAGACTATAGT
>Ga0315915_1006807_pt1 | contig 13865 bp, 12 predicted proteins | sample MpolbnodulesMG_FD_207738 | JGI IMG/M metagenome (GOLD analysis project Ga0315915, IMG submission 207738) | Medicago polymorpha root nodule microbial communities from Los Angeles, California, United States - branched nodules | ecosystem: Host-associated > Plants > Roots > Nodule | place: USA... | reverse complement strand
GTTTTGGTTGTTGTTGGTTGACTAAATCAATCTTTTTAGGGACTGATTTAGTGGCTTTTTGTGGAGTTTTAGTGATTTCACCACCCAAGTGTCTCTCTAAAGAGAACAGGTTTGAGGGTGAATCACATTGGGGTAGGTCAGATGTGTGAGGGTCTTCAGGATCCTCAGTACCTTCAGCAGCTGCTGAAGACTGTTCAGCCTGAAGGGGTAGTTGAGAGGTTGTTTGTTGAGGTTGTGGAGAAGGTTTGTGTAGCTGTTTCATCCTCTGACCAAGAGGAATATCATCATGGTCAGATTCATTTGAAGGTGATATATGGGTTGGGATGATGAATGGTAAGTCTGAAGTCTGAGTTACCTTTGCTGAAGCTTCTGATGCCTTAGCCACAGTTGCAGACTCTGGAGCAGCTTCTGAAGCATCAGCTTCTGAAGCTTCTTGGATCTTCTCCAGCATCTCTTCAGCCTCTTTCACTGCAAATTGCTCAACAGAATCAGCAATTTTCTTGACCTCAGCCAGTTTCTCCAGGTAGAATTCATCAGAGCCATCTATTCCAATGGACTGCAGCTTGGCATCTCTAGCAGCCTTGAGTGCTGCTTTCTCCTTCTTTCTTGCAGCCATCATTTCATCAATCTGCTTCTGAGCCTCTCTGGCCTTTTCAGGAGTCATGAAAAAACCTTGACTTTCATACTTTTCCTTAAAGGCTTTCATTCTCTTGGCCCTTTCTTCTCTAGCTTCTGCAAGCCTATCTTGACAAATAGCCTTCCACTTATCCTCTATTTTTTTCCTTTTGAAATGTTTCCATACTTCAGAAGTAAGCTTTCTTTTACCACCTTCAACCTCAATTTCACATGGGGCTGGACTTTCAATTTCATTAGGAGATGAATTAGTTTCTGCATTTGGAAGAATCGGAACATTTGAAGCAACAACATTAGACTCATCCACGAGCACCAGATGCTCTTGTGCATCTGCCATAGGACTAGGAGTGAAGGTTCCTTGACTTTCTTCAAAAGACATTCTACAAAGGAATAACATGAATAATTAGAAACTTAAAACAAAAAATATAATCAATCTTCTTGTTATGCTAAAACCAACAAACTTATAGTAGTGCATTATATAATTAAAAACACTAAAAAAACCGTTAAAATACAGCCACCAAACTGGACAAAAAATTCAAATAATTATACAAACCGAACATTTTTACCAAGAATGATATGTGGTTCTAACAAGCTGCATTAATGAATATACATGTACTTAAAATCCAATACAACATACGATAATTTCTACATTTACACTGTAAACAGAATCGCAGCTGCATCAACTAATTCTAACAAAAATGCTGCAGACATTGCTTCCTATATTTCATCAGCTTCCTATACTTCGAATCATGGACCAATAAAATTGACTATGTACTAAACAAATTACACCAAAGAAAAGGAAGCACGTAAAAACAGAGGAAAAGGAATTAACTTGAAAAGGGCAAGCCAAGGCAATCCACTTAACTAACATTAGTTGATTATGTTATCCCTTAACTCACCAGTATATATAAAATAACGTGTATACACAGGCCAAAATAGAAAGCCCTAAATTAGTTTATTCCTCTCAAATTAGAAAGCCCTAAATTCTAAAATCACAAACAAGTAATCATGCTAAGGAGAAGAAGAAAAAAAAAAGAAAAGAGCTGAAGGAGAAGAAGAAAACTTGGCCGTAAAAGTAGAGGAGAGGCAGAGAAATGTTTGAACAAATTTTGAGAGAAAGAACAGAGAAAGAAGAAAAAGCGCCGTACATAAACTAGGGTTTTTTTTCTTAGACACCAAACTCTTATATATATACACATGGGTATTTTAGTAATTTACTTAATATATTAATGGGTACGGATACCATCAAATCCGTGTCCGTGTCCATAAAGTAACGGGTAGTTAAATACCCGTTTATTATACCCTCAGGTACCTGTTTAGCTACCCGCCCCGTGCCCATGACAGATTTTATCCGCGGATACCCGCGGGTACGGATTTTTTTGCCACCCCTAGCTATGAGTGTCCTAAGATTCATAGATGGACAAACCTAAGGGAACCTTGGCCTTCATTGCCTTGGGAAACACTAGAAATCCAATATAAAGTTTATGTTTCAATTAACTTTGAATTAGCAAGACCCCGCACGTAAGGATCACCGTGCGATCAGCAGGCGCAGTTAGCCATCGGAGGGAAAGACCTAATTAGGTATTTAGTGGATAGATTCCATTGAGTCAGGTGGTGTCTTACGTAAGCAAGAACGTCCCAACGACCTCATCACTTGTATAGTCTACCGAAGAAAAATAAACGCGACATACTTTTACTTATTATCCAACAATAAATATACAGAGAGGATTCAAACCTAACCGTTGCATACTTTTTTGCAACCAAAACAGGTAAATGTGCTCTATTGCAAACAGATAAAAATTGCAACCTAACTTTTATACTATCAACCTACAAAAATAAGTAACACAAATTGTTTGGAAGAAACGACAATCCCTGTGGATATGATACTCTACTTATCACTTTATTACTTGGTAAACGATTTGGTACACTTGCCATATCCGACCATCAAGTTTTTGGCGCCGTTGTCGGGGATTGTTGATATTTTCGACTAAGCAATTTAAATTACTTATTTATATTTATCTTTTATTTTTGGCTAATGTGCACTTCTCACCCCTTAAGTTTTAAAATGTTGCGATTTTGGCCCCCTACGGAAAAAAAATGAAAAAAGTGACCCCCCATGTTTAGGGAAATATGCTCTTTTGACCCCCTAACAAAAGGGAAATATGATCTTTTGACCCCTTATCTTCTCAAAAAGTTGCAACTATGGCCCCTTTTTAGAGACATGTGGCGTCTTCTCAACAATTTTGGGACGAAAGGGGCCAAAATTGTAATTTTTTTAATAGGGGGCCAAAATTACAACATTTTGAAACTTAGGGGTCGAAAAGTGCAGTTTAGCCTTTATTTTTCTGCCATTTATTTTTCAATCATTTATTTTTCTGCATTTTATTTTGCTGTTTTCAAGAATTCAAAAATACCAAAAATATTTGGTCTAGTTGAGTCAATCTTTATGTTCTTTTAGAGTCTAGTTTTCATTTAGTTTATTACTAACGTAGTTTATTTTTTGTTTTTCATTTAGTTTATTGCTTCTATTTAGTACTAACCATTTTTTCTTTCTTTTTTGTTTTCCCATTTAGGAACTAACCCCATTCGTTTATTTTATTTTTTAGAGTCTTAGTTTAGGTTTTTATTTTATTTTTTGCATTGCATTATAGGGAGTCGTAGTAAAAATAACGGTTGTTATAATATCTACATTAGATCGAGTCTAGTTTAATTAGGTTATTTATTTAGAGTCAGTCCATTTAATTTTGCATTTAGAATTAGGTTTAGCATTTAGATTAGTCATAAAGTCTTAGGTTTAATTAGTAGTGTCATTGGGTATTAACTAGTAATAGTTAATTTAGATCGAGTCTTCATCACATAGAGTCAGTTGTGTCTAAGTGAACCAACGTTAAACACTGAAATCAATTATAATTATAAATCAATTTTACAATGTAAGAAGTAGGTCCAAACCAACCTCTCTAATTGAAAACTTGCTGTCATAAAATATTGTTGTACTAACTTCTTGAAGGTAACCAAACTAAAGAAGAAGATCAACATGGTGAGAACTAAAAGTACATCAAGCAAATCAACCGGGGGACGACCATTTGGAAACGTGAAGAAAGTTCCACAAGAGGAGATCCGACAAGTTAGCTTCATGGATGAGGCTCTAGTCAAAATCAAAGACGTGAACACTTTCAGAAGAAGGGACAGAGTTATGATCAAATCACATGAACTTTTCTACCCACCAACTCTAATGCATAAGGCTTGGTATGGGCCCTTCGAAACAAACTGCATCTGCGAGAACAATCGTATTGAGGTCAAGGACCACACTATGTGGATGGCCAATGTCCCAATTAAGGAAGTCATGCACATGCAGGACTATATGGCAGACCTAAGTAGTTGGAGGGAAAAACCAGCTACTCAATGGTCTGAATTCAACACTTAGACATATTTGTCAGGCTCTAGACGCTAACCACGCACTGAATAGGAGGCAACCTATTGACCTTCGAGACTCAAATGTTAAATGATGCAGTAAATCAGCAAGTGCACGGTTTACCGATGTAGTAATAAAATATTATCATTCCAACATGGAGTTATGAATTCAATTAACTTGTCAACAATGATTAGAAGAGAGTTCAAGTTGAAAAATTGGATATTGTTTAAAAGAAAATAACAATAATAATAAAAGCGCCTTGGGATTATTGGTTCATCTTGGTGACAAATCCTTCACAAACCAAACCCTAAACCTAGAACCTTATGTTGGACCTATTTTCTAAACATAAGTTTCTCTTTAGCTTTTCACATCTCCTCTCGATCTCAATGAATGTATTTCGTTAGCAACCACACATATTCTCATGGTTAATTGCTATTGAAACCCTTTTAAAAAGGAAACTTATTTGTCTCAAGGTTTGCTAGACTATTCTCATGTTTCGCAATCCTTGTCTAATTTCACTTGTTCCAATATCAAAACTTCATCTTTCGATCCTTCGCTTGATATTTGTGATTATGAATTAACAACTATTAAACTTCGTCTTTTGGTCCATTGATTAATACTTGTTAATTCATTATAAAAACGGTGAAATAGATTAGAAAATAGATTTACATAAAATTAGGGTTCGAGGCTTGGTTTGATTGGGATTAGGTCATTAGACTCATCCAACAATCCAAAGACAAGAAGTCTACTCACTCATGTTCATTGTAGACATAAAAGAGAAGAAGAAGAAGAATATGAAATAAAATAAAGATGAACTTTTATTCAAAGGAAACAATTGTCACTATTAATTTCGAAGAACAAGAGACGATTCAATATGTTTGCTAGCTGCTCTATTTATAGCTTATAACTACTTAAGCCCCAAGAAATACATCAATAGAATGTTCCATAAGAAGCTATGGGCTTTAGAACAGAAATAAACTAAATAGGCAGCTTGTCCGAGAAGCAAAAGCAGTAAAAGGAGGTATGTTGGTCGCGCACGGCCGTGCAACTAGAGGCTCAGGCCGTTTCAACCTCTATGGTGGTTTGATGCCTTTGAAATGTTGGAGGCACGGACTGTGCTTTGAAGGCACGGGCTGTGACTGATATTTTTGCACAAGATCTTTATATTTTTGGCCCGAATCAGCTCCAAATCTCCTTTCTTTTGCTGCAAGACACAATCTTTAAAATATTTGTTCCTGAAATTAAATAATTTGCAATTGAAGTAAAATAGTTCTAGAAAGGAAATAAAAACACATAAAATCTAAATAAAACAGACTCAAATAATCTATTAAAAGTACTAATTAATGACTCATCAAACTCCCCCATACTTGAATCCTTGCTTGTCCTCAAGCAAAAGGCATAAACATTAGTAGAATAAACAAAATTTAACATATGACAACACAATTAAAACTCATGTCTCCTCCAAGGCTTTGTTCTAAGTGTACACTAATCACAACTTCAAGCATTTCTCATGAACCTATTCAACCCAACAACAAGTCTCAAGTGTGTGTGTGTGTGTGTGTAGTCCAACTTTTGATCGCTCCTATGTAAGAGATATTATAAGGAAACAGGTTCTAACCTTAACACTAAACCAACCGAGAAAAGTCCTTTCTTCATTTCATATAAGAGAGATGGGAATCATTTTGATCATTTGACAATTAAGCACTTTAGTAGAACTTCAGAATTTTTATTGATGTTTGGAGACAACACCTTCACGTGGGAAGTCAGGTAGTGCGGCTCCTGCCCCCCAGAGTCAATGGTGCCCTAGAAAATATTTTTTCTTCCGACCCTCTTTAATTGATCTTTTGTTCCCCCACACGAACTTATACTACTTTCACTCTGAAGACTTTTAAGGGTTAATTTACCACTAAAGTTAAAACGTGCTCCTTAAAATACCTACCTACACACTTACTCAAAGACTGCAACTAAGTGCTTTTCTCAAAGACAATTTTCACAATAAAACAAGATGTGGGTATAGCAAGAACACTCAAAACAGAAGAAATCACTTTTATGTACAAAGAAACAGCCATTCAGAAGAGACTTAACAAAAAAAATTATGTCATATTTCACAATAAAAACAAGTTGCTTTACATGCCTTTCGCAACAAAACAAAACATAAAATTAAAATTCAAGGGAGTTTCAGACACTACGACACTTGACACTTTATTGACTCCCCATACTTGGGTGAAGCATTGTCCTCAATGATTTTTTTTTTTAAAATAAAAAAATTGAAAAGAATAAAAAATAAAAGAAAAAGGAAAAGGGAAAGCTCGCAAATCTATTAGGGATCCTGTGGTGGATCCTGGAGGTTAAAGTGCTGCATCATTCTCAAGAGCGTGCTGTTATTTTGCTCGTGCATGCAATTGCCCCTTGGACATCACCACATAGCCCTGAGATTTCAACACCTTGTCTTTGTTGCTCGGTGCTTATTCTTTGGATTTAGGTTTGCATCCATGCCCACCGATCATCATCATATTGCCCACCGGTTTCATGGTGCACCAGATCATCATGCAAGTGTGCACCTGCCTCCTCTTCCTCATCACCATCCTCACCATGGTCTTCTTGTACATGTGGGTTAGTACGAACATAAAACAAATTTTCTACCACCCACATGTCAGTCCTAGCCGGGTTAGGCAGAATAATCAAACATTGAGCCCTATTCAGTCTAAGCTCATATTGGTATCTATGAGGCGGGCCATAAGGCCTTATAATGAGCATAGAGGTGAGGGTATCTATATCTAGCCTATTGTTTCCCTCAATCTTATTCAACCCGCTCTCCTCACCCACTCCCATCTTCCTAGCAATAAAAGTGATGATTCCACCCACCACTATCTCACTTTTCTCATTCGGTTTCTTTCTAGCAACAAAGACAAGATAATCAAGCAAATAGTAGCAGGTGTTCACAGGTTGTAAATTCAATATAGCCCAAAGCATAAACAACTCATCGGTCTTAGTGGTACCTACTTCTTTCCTACCCCAAATAAATTAAGCCATAACCCTTTGAAGGTACCTAAGCACGGGGTTGTGGATATTACTAGCCTTATTGGAACGGGAATTATATTGCTCTATCCCGGTGATACTCTTCCAAAAGGCAACAGGGGCATAGTCGGCCGGCCTTAAAGTGTGATCCCAAGAGTCATGAATGTAGCCCGCATTTGCGAGGCCTAAATCATTGGAAAAATGTTCCAAAGACATCTCGTAGTCAACATTTAAAAGTCGGAAAGAGACTCTATGATTGGGGTTGTCCGACTTTGACCTATCCTCAGTGAAGGAAAGTGAGCTCAAAAACTCATAGGTGAAATTTTCAAACCCCCGCATAGGCTTCAACATCTCGACCCAACCTAGGTTATCCAACAGCCTAACCACATTATCTCTAACCGCATAGGCTTCGGGACTCAGACGTTAAATGATGCAGTAAATCCGCAAGTGCACGATTTACCGATGTAGTAATAAAAGATTATCGTTCCAACAGGGAGTTATGAATTCAATTAACTTGTCAACAATGATTAGAAGAGAGTTCAAGTTGAAAAGTTGGATTTTGTTTAAAAGAAAATAACAATAATAATAAAAGCTCCTTGGGATTATTGGTTCATCTTGGTAACAAATCCTTCACAAACCAAACCCTAAACCTAGAACCTTATGTTGGACCTATTTTCTAAAGACAAGTTTCTCTTTGGCTTTTCACATCTCCTCTCTGTAACACCCTAATTCCCGACGATAATTATTAAATAATAAAAATATATTTAATAGAGAGGATGTTACAAATTCATCATTTAATCATATAAAAGCATTACCAATTCTTTTATAGTAAAGATTGTCAAACAGAGGAAAACAATTCACTGGTTGTATTAATAAAATTATTCATGTTCTTTAACATCATAAAAGGAAAATAACAAAGTTTCCAAGATTCAACGTAAACTGCAATTAAAAATTAAATCGTCAACCCCAACCCTAGCGTTACAATATCAGAGCTCGTAGCGACTACAACTTTTTCAAGTACTAAATAACAGAACTAAACGGAGGGCATCCCATCATCTCCATCCTCTAAAACATCCCACAGCTACTCGTTGTCAACCTGAGTATCTGTACTCAAGGTACAATCACCGTACAGAAAACAAAACAACAAAATAAGGGATGAGAAATCCTGCCATAACATAAGAATAGGGAAAAGCATGCACATTAAATAAATATCAAAAGAATATAGTCTCCACTATCTCATCATTCTCAGCAGTTACTATGTATAATCTCTCCATTTCACATGTCACAGCAGCACATCATCTTCACACTCAAACACCCAATACAACATCATCACATATATATAGATATATATATATATATATATATATATATATATATGCATATGGACTCTCCTAATGACCTATATGATTGTGGTACCACACCTATCGTCATAATTTGCCAAAGGTATGTTACTGGACTTTCATTGTTATAATTTACCAGAGATATGTTACTGGACTTTCATTGTCATTTCGTCATCATGATTCCTAGACACGACTCTATGCATGCATGAGACATACTCTTCAAGTATTAAAAAATCATAACATCATCAACAATTCAGAATCATAAAATCAGACTCTTCTTATTATGCACAACATCAAGACAAAACACATCATTGTCATTCACATCGTGATCATAAGTAAACATCGTCATTATCATCATCAATGTATATTAGACATAATCATTCAAGTCATCATCATCATTATATGTCATCATTTTCATCATCAATATATACATCACTCTCATCATCATCATAGATAAACATCATTACTCTCATCATCACAATGATATAGTTATCGTCATCTTCATCATCACTAAAATATAAACATTATCATTTCTCATCGTATTTATTTAGTTACATATATATAATATCAATCGTCATCACTCTTCGTCACATTATGGATCCCTCATCATTCATCTATATCAACCGTTTATATCACCACTGTATCTCTTCATTAATCCAACCCTTACGCGTAATTCAATTCTACGTCAACTTCCCTATATTTTATTTTAGTATTCATTTTACGAACATACTCTATTCTCTCATCTATTCCAGGCTCTATAAAATTTATTCCTAATATCATACCCTATTCCTCATTCTTGGTCTCGAGCTGTTTTCTTATTCGCTATCATTACATACAACGTCTCCTCTCTATATACCTAGGTTTTTCCTCACAATTGTTATTAACTCTTTCATACTTATTCTCCTCAATAAAACGAATTTATATCTTATTAATTGTTCTCACGTTCGTCGTCATCTATACATCGTCCGTCCCCCTAATCTTAACTTCATTTTAATTTTAAAGTTATTATCTCACCTAAGACTTCATTATAATTTGAGGTTTCATTCTCTTGATACCAATCGTTATTATATTCGTCACTCATTACAACTACTACCTCTTATCCTCTTTCCTATGCATCTTGCTCCCTTCTAATCGATCCTCTTCTTATTCGTCGTTATCATCATTCCTATTATGTTTTCAGTCCTTAATATACAACTCCTTACCTTCCCTTACATTTCGTCTTAACGACCTTCTCATCGTTTACGATCATACTCCCTCCGGTCCTTATTATAAGAAACAATTGACTTCTTAGGTTCATTGTGTAAGTGATGTATCGAGTATATATTTATAACGAGATACATTAATTATTCAATGAACCTAAAAATTTAATTATTTCTTATAATAAAAACCAGAGGGAGTATGTCCTTCCTTATGGATGATTTCCTTCATGGCCAAAAAACAAACCCTAGTGTTTCTATTCATGCAAGTTTTGCCATTTCTCCATTTAACCCTAATCTTTTTCATCGCTATTTTTTCATCCACCATCACCATGAACATTGATTCCCTAAACCTTGAAGGTCTTACCCTCGCTGTTGAATGTTTAACCCTGAACCTGAATGACAATCCAGATACAACCCCGATCTTGAAACATTGCCTGATCAAATGTGTGCTAGAGGATAAAGAGATCAAGTTTGCTTATTTTAGCGAACAGATGGCGAAAGGTTGAAAACCTGTTAAGCGTGTTACGATTCTAAAAGTTGAGGCAGATCCTTACCTGTTTCAATTCCATCAGAAAATGGATGTTGCCAAGTCCTTGATGATGGTCCATGGGTGTATGACAATTTTCACATCGTTGTTGATAGAATTGCCCTTGGTGTTGTTCCACGTACTATGCCTCTGAACCATGATGATTTTTGGGTGCAAGTCCAGGGATTACCCTTTGTCTTTATCCAACAAAGGGTTGGTCAAGGTATTGGTCAATTCCTCGACGAATTGAAATTGTGTGACAACTGTAACATTTTTCATAGCTCCTATATGCAGTTAAAGGTCAGAACTAATGTCATTCGTCATTTGAAAAAATAGTGGCATGTCCAAGCAAACAATGGTGCCTATGTTACTACTCACTTTAAGTACGAGAAGCTGAGATTTTTCTGTTACGGGTGTGGTCTTCTTGGTCATACCGATAAGGTGTGTCATGATCTTTTTGTGTTGGATTCTGATGACGGTGTCCGTGAGTGGGGTGTAGAGTTGTGGCCTGTAGTCCGTCGTGTGGGGACTACTTCCACTAACAGATGGTTGCAAGACCCTATACCATATATTGTGTCGAGAACTGATAACACTTTTAGAGGAACACATGTTGGTACTTCTAACAATGCTGCTGATGGTAATGTGAATCTTTCCAACTTAGGTGGCCGACTCAACGTTGTTCATAATGAGATTAATTATATCAAGCATGGTATTATGGTTGCTCAAAACAACTTGTTGGCCAAGAATGGTAAGGCTATTTCTGTTGTGCATCTTAATTCTGCCCTTCCTTCCTCATCTGTGAGTGCCTCTGCTACTGTTCTCAATATTTCTAAACCTGTTGCAAGGGCTGAGAATGTTTCTGCTCTTAATGAGTCTGAGGATATTAGGTCAGAACTGAAGAAAAGGAAGCGTATGTTGGCAGTGGCAGAATGTCTTCAAAGTGGTGCTCCTCATAATGAAATTGAGTTTTCCTTTGTTGTTGATGGGGTAAATGGGGATACTGAACTAGGTGAAAATGTTAGTGAGGGGCAGGGGGGGGGGGGGGTGATACTGTAATGAATGTTTGTGACAATCCTTTGTATGAAATTAATGATGTATCGGTAGGCTCTGATGATCAGGCCTGTCGAGGTAAATGAGTCTAATAGGATGGAGTTTCAGGGGTTTAGGTAGCCTGAATGCAATTCCAGATTTAAAGTACCTAGTTCGGCACTTCAATCTGAACATCTTATTCTTAAGCGAGAAACTAGTCTCCCGAAATAAAATTGAAGATTTACGTTATTTGCTCAGCTTTGATTTTTGTTTTTCTATTGATCGTAGTGGTAGAGCAGGTGGCCTTGCTCTTTTTTTGGCGCACTTCTTATAGTTGTCAAATTGTAAATTACTCTAATAATCATATTTCTGTCGACGTTAATGATGTTGTCCATGGTTTATGGAGATTCACCGGCTACTATGGGTAACCTGAAGGGGGGTGTAGAAGAGCTGCGTGGGATTTCCTTCGACAGTTGTCTAATCAGTTTGCAGACCCTTTGTGTATACTAAGCGATTTTAATGATGCAATGGTTCCTAGTGAAAAAAGAGGAAGAAACCTTCAACCTAACTAGTTGATTAATGGTTTCCGGCAAGTGATCATTGAAACAGGTTTGGTGGATGTTCCGGTGGAGGGATACCCTTTCACCTGATTCAAAAGTTTGCGAATGCCTCGAGAGGTTGAAGAACGACTTGACCGAGCCCTCGCCAAAAATGATTGTTTTAATCTTTTCCCTAACGCTACTTTGGAGAATCTTGCAGGCCCATTCTTTTGAATAGATGCTCGGTGTAACGTCCCCATTTACATAAACGCAATTTTTGCTATGAAAATGCGTGGTTTTCTGAACCCGACTTTAAGGAACTTGTGACTGATGCTTGGCAGATGCAAAATGCAGTTTCGGTAATCCCTGAGAAGGCTTCTTGTGCAGCTCATATGATGGTCTGAAGTAGAGAACATTGCAACAAATTGAAAATTGATATTAAAGAGTGCGAGCGTCAAATTCAAAATAGTAGATTAAATAGCACAGGAACATGTCAAGATAAAATTGTGAATTTGTGAAAGAAAATGAGCAGATTATTGTCACATGATGATGCTTATTAGAGGCAACGTGCTAAAAACTCATTGGTATCAAGAAGGAGATCGAAACACGAAATTCTTTCATGCCTTTGCCACTGTAAAAAAAAAGGTAAATCACATTTTGTGTCTTGAGGATGATTCAGGTAATAAGGTTTCTGACAACAAAGGAATGTGTGATATTGCTAAACATTATTTTTTGGATTTATTTAAAAAAAAAATACTAGTGTTGCGGAACCTGTTATTCAAGTTATAAGGAAATATGTTTCGGCGGAGGATAATTTGCTTCTTACTACGTCGTTTACCATGCAAGAATTTCGTGAGGCCATGTTTTCTATACATCCGGATAAATTTTCCGAACCAAATGGTTATAGTTCGGGTTTTTACCAGCAATTTTGGAATTTGTGTAGTGATGATATTTTCAAAGAGTGTTGTGATTGGTTAGACACAAGATCTTTTCCTCCAGATTTAAACATGACGGATATATCACTCATTTCGAAAGGAAACTCTCAAGTCTCCATGAAGGATTGGCGCCCTACATCACTTTGCAATGTGTTGTACAAACTTGTTTCTAAGGTGTTAGGAAAGAGACTCAAGTTGATCCTTCATAAATGCATCTCTGACAACCAATCAACTTTTGTCCCCGATAAATCCATCCTTGACAACGCGATGGTCGCTATCGAAATACTCCATTTAACAAAGACAAAACCTAAAGGTAATGATAAATTTGTTGCTCTTAAACTTGATATTAACAAAGCTTATGATAGAATTGGTTGGGATTATTTAAGAGAGGTAATGGTAAAGATGGGATTTAATCAGAGGTGGATTCAGTGGATGGTTATGTGTATCGAATCTGTTGACTATAGTGGCCGTGTTAATGAGGAACATGTTGGAGCAGTTATTCCAGGGCGAGGGCTTCGGCAAGGGGATCCACTTTCTCCGTATATGTTCATAGTTTGTGCGGAAGGCCTCTCTTCTTTAATTAGGAACGCAAAAGAGAGTAACATTATTTCAAGCACACACATTTGTCGGGGGCACCTGTTGGAACAAAATGAGTTTAGCATACATTACCCTTAGAGTTTTGATGATAACAACGTATTAAAAATTGTCAATTGGATATGCTAATATTTGTTCAAGTGTACAGGACCATAGACAAAGATTTTGATATATTATAAGGTTCTGAAAAAACAAATGAGAGCAAAAGAATCAACAAGATTAAAGCATCTGAAGAAAAGTGCTCCTGAAGATAAGTGCTCCTAAAGTGATGACGTCATCAGAAGCAAGTTCGTCAGAAGCATCTCCTCAGAAGCAATATCACCAGAAGCTGAAGTTCATCAAGAGAGGAGACACTTAAAGCTTCAAAGGCTGTTCATTGGATTTTATCTCGTCCAGCTTTACAGAAGACTAAAAGAGTGTAACAACGGTCATTGTGAAAGAATTTGAAAGCATTGGATGCTTTGTTCTCACAAGAGCGTTGACAAAGGACAATTGTACTAATTGTACAACCACTTCCACCACTACTCTGTTCGTGTCTCTGCAACAAGACAAGAATAACAGCTATGCCTGCAGTAATGTTCCTTCAAACTAGGAATGCATTTGAAATTGATCCTTCATAGGACAATAACCATATCAGGCA
>Ga0315915_1006806_pt1 | contig 13868 bp, 5 predicted proteins | sample MpolbnodulesMG_FD_207738 | JGI IMG/M metagenome (GOLD analysis project Ga0315915, IMG submission 207738) | Medicago polymorpha root nodule microbial communities from Los Angeles, California, United States - branched nodules | ecosystem: Host-associated > Plants > Roots > Nodule | place: USA... | reverse complement strand
TTATATGGGACCCACATGATTTGGTGGGACCCATGTGAATTTTAACCAATTAAAGAAAGTGTGTTGAAAAGTGTGTGTTAGAATGTGTGTTGCTAGCATTTCTCATAATTTTTATATAATTTTAATTTTAGATAAACTTGTACGAGTATAAGTGAGTTTACTAGGTAAAACGAATTGAGGTAAACTCTTGAGTTGTAAACCATAAAAGTGAGACCCCATTACAAGAAGCTCGGTCCGGTTGAAAAAGACCCCATTACAGGAATCTGGGCTTGGTTGGAAAATCTTAATTCGTATCATACCGAAAATACTGCCGATAGATTTTGGTAAGTAAATCATAATCTAGTGCACATTCTTGCATCTCTCCATTAGGATGTGTTTTATCCCTAATGCCAGACAATAGACAATACAATTTGACGAAATCATACGGCTATGCCAAGGCGAACAGTGCTGCATTGAAAATTAAGGTTGAAAACGAAAACTAACCAACAAGAGAGAATTCAGATCCATTTGTCACAAAATCACAAAATTAACAACCGGAACTATTATATATATCGCGTTTTTTTGTTGATTTAAATAACGCGTCGTTTTTTTGGTTTACTTTTTTTAAAAGAGATGAGGAAAAAAGTAGTAAAATTTTATTTTTAATTTTTTTTACTAAGTTTAAAACTTTCATGTACCATAGTAAATAAAAAAGGCAAATCTGGAAAAGAGAAGAATAAAAAAAAATTGTCAAAAATAAAGGGAAATAGTTTTTTCTTTTACGCAAAAAATGACAACTTCTACTAGTATCATATTAGTAAAATCATTCTACATGTTTGAACAAAAAACAAAAATTAGCCTATACTATAAACACAATTTTAATTTTCTTTTTCTCTCCACAAATCACTGCTATCTCTCCTCTCAACTAAAAAAGACAAATGTATATTGTAGATGATGTCCGTATTATGTATCCAAATAAGTAAATTGCTCTTCTCTCATCCAAAATTGTTCACTCTCATAAAAACCGACAAAAATACCCCCAACGTGACTTAAGTCACGTAGGCCTTATACCACGTTGAACTCCAATGTGAGTTATCTCACGCTCATTACAGGTCAACGTGACTTAACTCACATAGGTTGTAGGTCAGCGTGAGTTAAGTCACACTCTACCTATGTCCAGTAGCAGAACAACATAAACAACTTTTGGAGCACAACTCAGTTAAAGGAATACAACTCCATAAATAATGAATTTCAACATCAAATAAAACTACTGAGAAAAGGAACCCCTAAAAATTGAAACTATAAACCATAACATTCAAAAACCATAATAAACACTAAATCAAACCCTAACTACATGACAACAACGTTAGAAGAAAAATGAACAATCCTTAATCGTCGTCCTTTATCAGAAATCGTGAGCACAAGCCAACTTCAACGATTTATTTCCTCTTCTTTTCTCTAATCGTGTGTTTTTGTTTCTGGGAGAAAGGTGAAGAAAATGATTGTTTCTTTCTTTAGAAATCTCTCTTAAAGTCTTGTACCTCTCGATTATGCCACCTCAAAACCCTATCCCCAACCCAATCTTGACATGTCAGCGTCCACTTATGCCAAGTTAACCTTTTTTAAATTAACTAGATGGAATGAATTTATTTGGTAGACGGAGAAACTTGAACCAAATTGAAACGGAAATTAATTATGAGACCAACATGAAACTTATAATTAGTTAAGGGTATCATGTAATTTAACTACATTCTTCTCACTTCCCCTTCTTTCTTGTGAGTCGTCACCAAAACCCTAGTTTCTTCTTCATCGTTCACCAAAGATGAGTGATTTATGGTCAATTTTTGACGCAAAATCACCTCTCTAACTCATTTTTCTCTTTTCCTTTTTACTGAAAGAAGTGACTTTCACATCTATTTCGTTTTTTCTTTCGTGATTTCGTCTTCTTAGTGCAACGTTGTTTTGTTCGTCATTTTGTGGGGCGTTGTTTGTCTTCCTTGTTTCGTTCAGGTATTTGTTCGATTCAAATTGTCAAATCAACTTCGATCAAGTGCAGATCCAATCAATGACTTTGGTGTTGTCAACGTTGGTGATTCGAAAACATGGGTATTCCGGAGACTTGAATATAGTCATATGTGTAGGCTTTTGTACTCTATCGTTTTATGTTATTAATCGGTTGATGTGAGTATTTTTGCATATTCATCACTTTAGTTTTTAACGAATTTGCATTGTATACTCTATCAATTTGAATGAATAAATATCATTTATTTTTAGTCAAAAAGAAAAATTAAAAAAAAATGTAATTTAGCCTTAAAATAAAAATAAATATGGATTTGAATTGGTTGATTTTTTTGACCCGACCCATATAACATAGCAATAACCCCTCTCTCTCAAGTTGTTTTCTCAGCACAATACAGTTTTCCTGTGAAATTCATAAAGTATAATTCTTTTCCGTTTTCACTTTCAATTCAATGTTATTGATCAATTGAATTGTTCATTTTTTTATTGAATTAAATTAATCAATTAAATTTTAATTTTTGGATTTGATTATGTGATTTTGATTATGCAGGGATGAAATTCAAACGACCCGTAGGTTCATCAAGTGCTGATTCGTATGTTTTCTTTGTTATTATCATTATTTGAATTTGAAAATTTGATTTTTTTTTTTTTTAGCTAATTTTGTGTTTCACTGTATTTGGATGTGCCCTAATTTTGCATGCACCGTTGAATTTGAATTCATATATACCTTTTTCACTTATAGTGTTCAATTTTAATTGAGTTTCATTAGGGCTATGTTTGATTTGAGTTTTTTTACTTTTAAAACTCGGTATCCGACTTTAGAACAGACTAATCCGAGGGGACCAAATTGTGGAGTTTTTTTTCTTTCTTTTAACTTAGTATTCCGCTCTAGAACCGATTAATTTGACAGGCCAAATCATATTGATTTGCATTATTTTTGTGTATGAAACTTACTAGCCAAGTAATATGAGTAATGTTGAAGTTAACATAATTTGAATTAAAGAGCTATGTGTTTGCATGTATTTGTGGACTAATATTTTTGAACCTGGAATATTATGAACTCTTGTTAGTTTGTTGATATTTCGGATATCTGAAATTGTCATCGGGTTTTGAAGAACTATGTCTTTGCATGTATTTGTGGACTAAGATTTTCGAACTGGAATATTATGAATTTTGATTTTGATATTGGAGAAATAGATGTCTTGTTAGTTGTTGATATTTCGGATATCTGAAATTGTCATTGCATTTTGTCTATGAAGCTCTGAAAATGGAGGCGGCGGTGGTGGAGGTGGAGTTGTTAATGGCAGTGGAGGTGCAAGTACTCCCAGGAAGCTGACAACCATTGATGCTTTATCTTATTTGAAGGAAGTGAAAAACACGTTTCCGGATCAAAAAGAAAAATATGACATGTTCCTTCAGGTCATGAAAGATTTCAAGGCTCAAAAGTAAGTTCTTAACCCTATTTTTACGTTTTGTAATGATTTTGAAATGGGGAATATTGTGCGTACAATCAAGGGATCTTAATATTTTTTGTGGTGATTGTTTCCAGGACTGACACTCATGGTGTCATAGCTGCTGTCAAGGAACTATTCAAAGGTCACAACAATTTGATTTATGGATTCAACGCTTACCTACCAAAGGGATATGAGATAAGACTTGATGAGGATGAAGCTCCTCCAAAGAAAGAGGTTGAATTTGAAGATGCTATTAGTTTCGTGGGCAAGATAAAGGTAATGTGCTTTTTTCAGTTACTAAGTGAGTTTACTGATATCGTTAATTTCTAGCTGTAATTGGTAGATTTATTTTCTACAGAAACGATTCGAAAATGACGAGCATGTTTACAAATCATTCTTGGACATTTTGAATATGTATCGCAAAGAACACAAGACCATTACTGAGGTTTACAGTGAGGTAATATGGTTTGTCCTATATACTTTCAGCACTTTGTTGTCATTTTTCTAATTTTCTTTTAAAAAACGTTTTGGTTGAAATGTTTACTCTTTTTATTGTAACTTTTTTACATATAAATCTCTAGGTCACTACCCTTTTTAAGGACCATAGTGATTTGCTCGAGGAGTTCACTAGATTCTTACCAGATAATTCGCTAGCACCTTCCACACAACAAGCTCCATTAGGTCATCGTGATCTGAGTGTTGAACATGATAAGAGAGAATGCGGTGATTTGAACTCACTACGCTCTCCTAACAAAAAGAAATCTGTTAAGAAGGCTGAAGCTAATGGATTGTCTTCTGACTTTGCCTCTCATGACGATAAAGATGCGTTAAAGTGTAAGCTATCATATTATGCTTTGAATGAATATGTTGCTTGAACATGTGAATCTATATTTATTACATTTTAGGTTCTTACTGTTATTTTAGTTTGCCTGTAAACCATCATTTTTTCGATATGCTGTAAATTTTTATCTAGTTCTATGTCATAAAGTAGTATGATTATCGGCACTTGTGCCAACACGTAAAAAATTAAGAAGAGGAAATAAAACTATAATTACTTTTCTATATTCTCAAACATTCAAATTCTAGATACAGCGAGATTGAATCTGAATTCTATTCTCTAGAAGTCAATAGTAATTTTTTATTACAAAGTATTCACTATAAATACACAATACTTGTATCGCAAATAACTTTTGAGCTATGAAGCACGGACACTCCTCCGATTAGGTGTGTCTCGGTGTCGGACACGTCACTTATAACTACATTGAATTATGTCATTTTCTCAAATTATTAGCGGTGTCGGAGTGTCAGTGTCCGTGTCGTGACCGTATCCGTGCTTCATAGCTTTTGAGTTACAGAATGTGGAATACAGATTCATTCTCTTTGTTTTCAGTTTCTATCACAGTTGAAGAAGCTCGTTTAACAAGAGAACTATAGGGGAGGATTAGCGTACATAGATCAATTGTTATAAAACTATCGAATTTGACTCAACTATTTCTGTTACCGTTATATCATTTTAGATGCATAAAACTTAACTATTAGAACCACCGTTGAATGTTAATTTCATATTTAAAGTTAAAAAATGTATGCATCATTAAATGTATCCATTTCAAGTTCTTGAAGTTTCTTTATTAGTATTCCTTTGTCCTGTTAGCATCTTTCTTGATTGTTAGCTTTCTGCTTTTATTTGAGATGATATTGACCTATTCTAAATTTTTTTATTTATTTAATTTCCGTATTCGTGCCAGTCATGTATAGTCAAGCATTAAGTTTATGTGAGAAAGTTAAGGAGAAGTTGAGCAGTGCCGAGGACTACCAAACATTCTTGAACTGCCTTCATAATTTTAGCAATGGAATAATAAAAAAGAATGATTTACAAAATACGGTATGTGCTTCCCTTTCGTGTATCCTTGCTGACTTTGATCATTAGTGCCTTCATTTTTTGCTGCATTATCCAAAGTGTTGCAGATTTTAATTTGAATATTGCATGTTTGATGTAATTATACATATTTAGTTTATGCTACAATAGATTTCATGTAATTTTCATTCTGATTTTTATTAACTTCTGATCTGACACAAGATATTACTACTCTCTTCCAAGTGAAACTTTTCTTTAAAATTATGCTGCGACTACGAAGGATTTTCAATAGTATTCCAACTTAGCGTTTTCAGTTTTATTCTAATGCAAAGTTATTTTTTATCATGGTCCGTTAAGTAATTCATTGAAATAGGTTTCACTATCTCGGAAGCATTACCTTGCGAAGTTCTATTGCGGTCTAGTTTAATTTATATACTTTCGATATTTCAGGTGACTGATTTACTTGGAAAGCATTCTGATCTCATGAATGAATTCAATGATTATTTGGAGCGTTGTGAAAATACTGGTAATTGTTTTGCAACTCTTTTGTTTATTGTTGTTTTTCGTATTTTCTCATGCCTTGATGTTTCATTCTGCCTATTTGTTTTTGCAGACGGGTTCCTTGCTGTTGTTACGAGTGCAAGTATGTCGACATACCATAGATATCATTACAATTTTTTACTTCATTTAAGGAGTGATTCAAATGATGATGTTGAACTAGCTGCGTAATTTACATTTTCATTTTCATCCATTTGGTTGATTTTAATGTTTCAACTATATTGATTTCAGAGCCACTCGATATTGATGGTCATTTATCGGAATCATCCAAGGTGGAGGACGACGAAGACAAAGAACCCAAGCGTGAGATGGATGGATCTGAAGAGAAAGAAACATACAAGGAGAAATACATGGGAAAATCCATTCAAGAACTTGACCTTAGCGTCGGCAAACGTTCTCCAGGCTACCAGCTTCTACCTACTGATGACAGGTAAAACTTGCGTTATCGGCTTCAATCAACTGTCCTGCCTCCTAAATGTTCATTTTGGAGCCATTGTTTTGTCTTAAGATGAAATGTGTTGATATGCATTTAGGTTTGTGATGACATTGTTATTTCTGATGTAGGCTGGACATTTGTATACACATTGCGCGCGGTGACAAGTCTGCTGTCGGAGGTTGCAGTGGTCGTAGCCAGCAATCACCGTGGAGGCAGCGCGCATGGATTGGTCTTCTAGTTATTATCAATTTATTTTTGTTTTATTTTAATTTTTCAAACAAGTATTAGAGAGTTTAGTTTATTTTAAGATATAAGGGATTTTAGTAAATTAATAACTTAAATGATATAATGATGTGGAAATTAAGTAGACATCTATAAACTTTGGTTGACATGTCATGGTCTGGTCCACATCAACCTTGACTAGCTGTTGATTACAACTGTTTTAGTTTTTTTTTTAAATTAAATTTCGATTTAAAAATTATTAAATAGTTTAAGAATCTTGAGATTAATTTAACATTCTTATTGCATGACCATCCTAAAAGAAATAGATAGATAATACTTAAGGTTGCACATAAAGAAAAGAAGATAATCTTGAGATTAATTTTCTGTTTTGATGACTTTGTTACTAAACACTTTCTACATAAGTACTTTTTGCCATACTTAGGGCCTGTTTGGATTGACGTATTTTTAAGCTTATGCAAAACAGGTCATTTGGATTGACGTATTTTTAAGCTTATGCAAAACAGGTCATGCAAATAAATAAGCTATTATATATTATTCATAAGTTTGTTGAGATAGTTTATGGAAAAACAGCTTATGAATTTACAGTTTTCGTTAGTCAAAAATTATGATTTAACATAAAAGCTTATTTATTTGCATAAGCTATTTTTTATAAGCTCAAAAATAAGTAAATCTAAACGAGCCCTTCGGCTATGGCTAGCTTCAAAATATATATTATTTAGGGTTAAATATGTTTTTGGTCCCTATAAATATATCTACTTTTCGTTTTAATCCCTCTAAAATTTTCCTTCAACTTTTAGTCCCTATAAAATTTTCAATCACTACTTTTGGTCCCTATTTTTAAGTTAATTTTTGTATTTTTTTAATGAAATTGTGCAAAAAGGTGCAGAATATTGTAAAGAAAATTCCCCAAAAAAATTAGAATATTTTAACAAAACATAATTAATTATGAATTTTTAACCATAAAAAATATAAATATTCATATTAAATTCATGTTTTGTTAAAAAATTCTAATTTTTTTTAGGAGAGATTCTTATAATATTATGAATTTTTCTGCAAAATTTTATTAAAAAATATGAATTCTACATATGAGTTTACTTTAAAAAAGGGACAAAAAATGAAAATGGAAATTTTTGAAAATTGTAGTCCTTTCTGGGGACATGATATTGGTCATTGTAGTCCTTTTGGGAATCTAGTGAAATCTCTCTTTAAGAAATAGGTTCAATCCTTAAGGACTTATTGACATAAGCCCTTATATTTCTAGCTATTAGTATACTATTTAGGATTGTTTGGATAAATAACGTAATTAAACGTTTATAATATATAAGTGTTTATGTAAAGTTATTCCTATAACTTTTTCATAAGCTATTCTATTATGGAGAACTTGTCAAAAAATGTCTCAAACAATATTATGAATGTTTATGTCAGTAGGTAAACTCAATTGATTTATCAAATGTTCATAAGTTGTTTTCAACTTATGAATAAGTACGTAATTAAACTCTCTAAAATAGCTTATTGAATGAGCTCATATTTAAATTGTTTAACCCAAAACACGTCCTTTTTGCCATAAGTAGGCCAGGTATCAATTATGCTGCATAAATCTCATTGTCAAAGCTACTTTTAAGAGCTAATAGATATATTTGGAGAACAACATGTCAATGTTACCTTTTTCTTGTTGATTTTGACATGGAACTAAGAATATGAGATTTCAGGCATAAAAAAAACTAATTAATGTGATTAGTTAGTTTTTCAATTCTAATTACATACTTCCTCCGTCTCACAATAATTGTCTATTTACCCATTTTTCTTTTTCTTAAAATAATTGTCACTTTAGAATATCAATGCAACATTTTTTTTCTCCATTATTATACTTTTATTCATTGAATTTCATCCGACTTAATCACTCCACTAACTACAATTAATAAGGATGTTTTAGTAAATGATATTAATTTTACCATCAAAATCAACACAATTAATAATTTCCTTAATAACCGTGCATAAACCTTAAATGACTATTATTTAGAAACGGAGGGAGTAGCATGTTAGTAACAGGTCAATTTTTGTAGAAAACATGTAACGAGAAAATATATGTATAAAAAAAAATAGTATGATCCAACTCCAAGTGAATGAATTTTAAAAAAATAATAATAATGTAGTGACAAATAAATAAAAAAAAGGAGATTTTGTCAACAAAAAGAAAAGGAGATACAAAGACACCAATCTTTTTCTGTGTCACCTAGAGTGTTCCAAGAAGAGTTAATATTTCCAATCTTGAAAATAAACAAATAAAAACTGAAAAAATATTCCTATTTTATGATTATATTATCTCACTTTATTTGACATTTTTATGGTCAAATTTAATAGTCAAATATGTTTTTTTTCTCATTGTCCTAAATATAAGAAATATATAGTACTAAGAGTACATTTAATGGTGAACTCCATCCATTGATATGTTTTTAGCTCCGTTGAAGCAACATCATCTTGATGCGACTTACCCATATTTTACGTCAATGATGCAACTCAAAAAACCTACATTGGATCCTACAAATTTACCTCCCATATCATTATTTTATTGATAGTTGAAATTACTACAACTTAAACAAACATTTTATTGAGAATGGGCCCCACAAAATGTTTTCTCTTCATGAACGCGCGATTGCAAACTCCAACAATTTTCTTTACAATTTTTTTTATGTGACACACCGGCAGACGCAACTAAAAAAAGTTGTTGTTGGAGTTGCTCTAAGAGAACTTGAATTTAGTGGAAAAGATTAGTCTTTGACAATGTAATGAACTGTTGTTCGAATTTCAATTTAAAGAGATGTCAATATTTAACGACCAGCAGTATTTATATTCAAATATTTACCGTTAAGAAAACTTATAGAAAACCAGTAAAGGAAAATCCTACACTAAAGATGGTCTACCACTGTCCCAAGTTTGTTGGACAATCCTTAAATAAAAAGAAGACCAAGATGGAGATGATGGTTGTTGAATCAACATTTTAAAGCATGTGTAGATACGTTAAGTTTAAGTTGATACATTTTACTATAATGTTTTTTTTTTTGTGTTTGTATTGCGAAAATTATATAAGTTTTTTTATTTTGTGCAAGAGGGTCTAAATTTAAAGGAAAAGAAAACTAAATAACAATTAAATGAGGTGCAGAGACTCCTTTTACATTATCACTAATCAACTTGGACATGACAAATATCAAATTCTCGCAATCCACCACTAGAAGCACAATCAAGAATGACCAATGTTTTTGCACACTTGTTAGTCCCTTCATACGAGTGACAAACTCGCACTTTTCAATTCATCTTCAATATGCGACCTTCTAACATTGATCTCTATTTAAATTTTATTATATTTTTCATCCTCAACGTTTTCTACGTTTGCAGGTTTGATCTTTGGTATCAAATTATTGATGACTAGACAAATCGAGATGCTATTTAAACAAGTCGCTTGAATGCCACATAGACTCATTTAATGGTGTGGCATGCCAAGTGTTAAAAATATCATTTAAATAAAGGCTTAATTACAGTTTTGAGTCCCTAAGTATTAGAAAGTTGTGATTTTGTCCCCCTAACAAAAACAATAACAACCGAGCCCCCTATGTTAATCCTCTTTTGCAGTTTTGGCCCCCCAGACCAATTTTGACCAATTCAACGCACACGTGGACGTCACGTGGATAATTTCTTCAGGTATATGAGGATGAACAATTGGAGGAAGGGGATGGATATGAAGAGGATGAAAGTGAAGAATACGACCAAAAGAACCTTGAAAGTCTGCTAATGAAGAACTGAAATATCTTGAGTTGAGGAATAAAGTATTTTCATAAGATATTCTAGTATAGAGAATTTATTTAAATAAGTCTCAAGCAATCTTGGAAGTGTTTATGTTAACTCAAATAATTTATCAAATTCTCATAAGTACTTAATAAAACCCTCTCTCAAATAGGTTATTGAATAAGCTCATTTTCTATGAAGCACAGACACTTATGACATTAAATGTGTCCTGTTTTTTTACACATGACAGTGTCCGACACATGACAGTTGTACGTCACGTGTTAAGAAAAAACTTTTTTTCTTTCTTTCGATACACTTCTACACTTCTTGGATATTTCTATAAGGCTTAAAGATGTGCTATTGATTAATGATGCTGATATTTAAATTGTTTAACCCTAACTTGTTCTTATTGTCATTGAATATTTCTATCGAGCTATGAAACAGGGATACTCATTGGATTAGGCGTGTTCCGGTATCAGATACACGTTGATGTCTGACACCGGCAAGACACATACGATTTCATTGAACTATATGATTTTATCAAATTATTATCGATGTCGGCGTGTCAGTATCATGTATGTATCTATATTTGTGCTTCATTTCTAGTAATGATGCTCATATTTAAACTGTTTAACCCAAACTTGTTTTTATTGCCATGAATAGACCAGGCATCAATTATGCTGCATTCATCTCATTGTCAAAGCTACTTTTAAGAGCTAATAGATATATTTTAAGAACCACATGTCAATGTTACCTTTTTCATGCTGATTTTGACATGGAACTAAGAATAAGAGCTTTCAGGGACAGGATTTAGGAAGATCTGGAGGTACAAATGGGCCACCATGCAAGCCCAAATAATTAAATAGGTTGGCCCATAATATTGGCCCAACATCATGACCAATTCTACTAATTAATTTGAGTAGTTAATTTTCAGATCTAATTACATAGCTTGCTGGTCTTCTCAAATTACATAATTACATAATCTTGTCAAGGCCAGTCTCAAGTTTGGGTAAAAGAAGGTTGTGTTAGGCACCGACAACCAACGTAAAACTTTGTCAAATTTTTATGATATGAATCAAATACGAACTAATGTGAATGATAAATCGTTGCCAAAGCAACACACTATATAGCTCGAGTACAATGTCAATGAGCGAAGGTCGCTGCATCGCCGCCAGGATGCAGTACAAAATAAACTGGTTCCACTTAGTGAAATAAGACTTAGTTGTTATTTGTTGGTCTTCTCAAAAAGTACATAGCTTGTAGGTAAGATGTCAATTTGTGTAGAAATCATGTGCCTTCTTCAAAAAAGTAAATGCATGTACACAATAAAATCAACATTGAGGGTATAGTGATACAAATCAGTAAGTGTTCTTCAATATGGTGTGAGATTCTATTTGTACTACATCAGTACATATGTACTGTATTATACAATTATTATTGTGTATGTATGGTTATTGCAAGGAAATTCTGACAAGAACATGTCAAACTAAAGCTTATCTTAGATCAAAATAACGACCTCATCATCTCTTGACTCTTGCTAGTTGATATATAATTAGAAAAAAAATAACTACTCCAAAATGAACATTTGATATGGACTGGTGATGAAAGCAAGGAAAATGGTCTTATCCAAGTGAAAGGAATTTCAAGAAATATACTCCAATGTAGTAACAAATACAACTTCTTTTTTTATGATCCTTCAAAAATAAATTCTTTTTTTATGAACCACCTAGAGTGATCCAAGAAGAGGTGTTGATGTTATTGAAAAAAAAAAGGGTGAATTGAAGGGGCTGGTGCCTCAAGCAATAGAGCATAAAAGAAAATCTAAGATAATCACAACTATTTAGACACAATATACGAGAATATTTATATTTTTTTTAAAAAGATAGAAAAAGAGAAAATAATTAAGCAATGTGTATTTACAAAATAATTAAATAATATTTATTTTGATACATGTATGTTTAAATAATGGGTTTTTCTATCATGTGTAAATTTGCACATGTTAAGGCCAATAAAAGTAGCAAATTTTTATTGAAAAGCAACAATTATTTAACAAAAAGTTATATATTTAATACAAAATTTGCTAAATAATTGTTGTTTTTTATTAAATAACTGTTGCTTTTCAATAAAAATTTGCTACTTTTAGCGGCCGTAACATGTGCAATATTGCACATGTTAGACAAACCCTTAAATAATATAATATGCCAAAATCATTGCGACTATACAAGTATTTGAGTGTTCTTTTAAAAAAAAAAGTATTTGACTATTTTCCAAACAAAACACTAATGCAGAAAAGTAAGTCTCCTAGTCTTAGATAGCAATAGCATCAACAAAAAGAGGGACAGACTCAAAAAGTGAGACTATAGCCACTATTAAGCCCTAGGCTAATACACCTTGCAGTCTCGAATTAAAAATAAAAATTGGACTTTCTATTTTACAAGTCTCTTCCTCTTTAAATATTAGAAAATTTAATTATTTTCAATTCATTTTCTCAATTATTATAAGTTTTATATTTTAATAACTCTTATTTGTACTTTTTTAAAAGAGTCTAACAATCAACTCGCACACATAAAATGTAGCAAAGAGAGGTGTTGTGAGTTCCTAATTGCCTGCAACATATATATTAAATGGTTTATCATATGAATTGTACTTATGAATAATAGTTTTTACTATATCAGAACAATTTTTCGGTCGCCGTAAGTTTAAATCAGTTAATAGAGATAATACAAAATATATCCAAGGGCTAAAGTTTGAACTCTGATCATCCCACTTCTTCACATTTAAAATGTGTGAACTCAAGCTATTCTACTTGGAAAAAAAATAGAACAACTTTTCAAAATGGACAATTTAAAAAACAAAACAAATATTTCTTCCAAAGTAAATTGCACATATTATATCATGAGATTAAAAATATTAATTACAATTGACCAAACTTTTCAATAAATGAAAAATTAATAATGACTTTTATTTATAATAAAGAGTAAGGTAGTAGATGATCAGTCTCATAAGTTCTGGCTCAATCGATAAAAATATCAAAATTGTTAGGCTGAACGTCATGATCGGAGTTCAAACTCCGACACCTTCACTTTATGTATATAAATTTAAGATGACTTTGTCATTTTGTCTATCTAAAAAAATGTAGTAGATGATCATTGACTCAGATTGAAGGATATAATCAACACAACACCATCTTCTGCAAAATCTCTCAAAAAAACTTCCAATTGGATCTACTATGAGGCTATGACCAATGTCATCCTTCTTTTTACGAATTATGCTCTTTACCCAAATGGTTTCGCTCATTCCCAAGTGAAATTCCATTTTTACCCTTACATAAGTTAACTCACGTAGCGTGAGTTAACTCACGCCAGTTATGATGTTAGCGTGACTTAAGTCACGCAGCGCGAGTTAACTCACGCTACGTTGTTGAAGCAAAAATCCCTTTAAAATTGTTTTTAAATGATAAACAAACTCTTGTATTAAAATTAAGATTATAATTTTATTTGGTTATTTAATGTGTGCTCTTGAGTGAATTTTATTAAGGATAGGA
>Ga0315915_1006804_pt1 | contig 13870 bp, 6 predicted proteins | sample MpolbnodulesMG_FD_207738 | JGI IMG/M metagenome (GOLD analysis project Ga0315915, IMG submission 207738) | Medicago polymorpha root nodule microbial communities from Los Angeles, California, United States - branched nodules | ecosystem: Host-associated > Plants > Roots > Nodule | place: USA... | reverse complement strand
TTTAAAACTATGTTGTCGATACATAAAAATTAAGGTGAACACATTGGTATCTTGAAGCCTAGTTTGATATGAGTTCGGGTATGCTCCATTTAGGAGATTTAGGGGTTTGGATGTGAGACACGTGGCAAAAAAAATTTCAATGGTTGAGATTTTAAATTAATTTTTTTATATAATTAATTAATTAATTAAAAAAAAGGATGATGTGAATCTCTTCCTCTCAAATTGTCAAACACGTCCCTTCCACCACTCCTCCTCCCCGTTTCTGCCGCTGGCCTCAATCGCCGTCGCTGAAACCACTTGCATCATCACTGTCGCAACCACTTTCTTCTTCATGGCAATTGTTGAAGGCCAACACTACAACAATGAAATTATTGTTGAAAAAGGTTCAAAAAACAACTAATTTTGCGGGAATTGGAGAAACATAATTAAGGAGATGGAATAAAGCTTAGATTTGGTGATGAAGATGGAGGGGGTTTCAACGGCAGCTTTGGAGGGTGGTGGTGGAGAGGAGAAGAGATTCGTGGTGGAAGAGGAGAGCGGTCCCTTTTTTTTGAAAAACACTTGGGTGACAAAAAATATTATGAAAGAGAAAGAAGAAAGACACTTGTGACATTGTGGTTGACCAATGTCACAATGTCACCAACCACAATGTCACCCAAGTACTACCCCTTTTTTTTCTTCTTAATTAAATAAAACCTTATTTTTTAATTTAAAATCTCAACCCTTAAATGTTTGTTTGCCACTTGTCTCACATCCATCCCTTAAATAGAGTAAATGGAGCATCCCCTAAATGGAGCATACCCAAACTCACTCGTTTGATATACACACATTATCCCATTATTCAATACCATATTATATTTTTGTATTTGTTTATTTTAAACACCCTAAATCATATGCAAGAAAGAAGCTTGTTAAAAAAAAAAATCACATGCAAGAAAGTCATCAACTACAATCACAAAAAGTTAATACATAATGCATGATTAAAAAAAAGGGTTAAGCTGGAAAATGAGTTGGTAAAGAAGCTTACCGGAGTATGACAAGTGATTATTTGAGGTATTATAAGAAAGATATGAGACTAGTTGAAGAAGAGAGTGAGTTGAAAATAAAAGTGACGAAATGTTGAACAAGAACAATGATTTATAAGAAGTGGTATGGTCTCAAACGAGTAATTAATAAATGCCCTCTCACATTTTTTTCCCAAAATAAATAAATTAATGTACTTTTATTTATTCATTAAATTTGTTTCTATTTTTTAAGACTAAATTAATGTACATTTTAATTGCCTAACTATACACGGTGCAAATATACGAACATTTACTATGTAATTAATTTGTACAAGGTGTAAATATACGAACATTTATGATCTTTAATTATACGAACATTTATAATTATTTTTTTTAATGGCAAAATATATACATAAAGAAGGGAAATGTTAACCGGGGCACTGGTTAAGGATACTAAAAAGGGAAATTATATAGTAATTATTGCATTGAAAACTGTGTAATTAATCCATAAATAAGTCAACAAAGTTTCCTTTTATTACTATAAAGAATAGGTAAACACAAAAGTTAGAACAATATACAAAAGAAGAATAGGTAAATATACGAACATTTATAATTAATCAATACACGAAAATATTCTATACAACACGGTGTCAATATACGAACATTTATTGTGTAATTAATCTAAAACTATCATGGTGATTTGATTCATCCATTAAAATTAATAATTTTACATGGTGTATAGAAATATTTGTCATAAGGTAAATTAAACACACTAAATCTTACACTTAGAAAAAAGGTCAGCCACTTTTGGTTGTGAAGGAGCCTTTTTAGGTAGTGGGACGGGTTCTCCAACAATCAGATCACATTTGCTCGGTATAACTTCTAGGTCAAGGATGATAATAACCCTGTTTGTCATCATATTAAATTTTTTTGAAAAGCATCAGATCAGGTAATAAAAAACAAATGTTAAAAAAATTTGGCTGAAATATTTATAATAGTGCATGAAAGTTAAACTCAAATGTAGTGACCCAGAACTTTTATTTAAGCATAAATAATTTCACAGATACACAAAAACAAACTCACATGAAGTTTTGATCTTCTTCAACGACGTATTGAATGAGTTTGACAAAGCAGCCTTTGTGTAAAATTCTCGAAGTAAACGACTTTTCCAAATTCTTGGCGAGGATTCCACGAGTATAATGCGAACCATCAGACAAAAAAAGCTTGTGGGATTCACAAGCGAAAACTTGCAGCACAGGCTTAAACCCTCTATAATCAGAGACATTATGGCTGCATATTCTCGGTATTGCACCTTGTGTTAGATTCACAGCCATTTCTCTCTATTTTCTGAAACCCTAACGAACTGAGAGCGATGTTTAAACTTGATGAAGAGTGGAAATATATAGTTTCCGAATGGGCTTTTTAACGGGAACAGGTTTATTTAATCCCAAAAGGGGTTTTACTTTTTCATTAAAATCAGCAGAAACCCATACAAGGTAGCAGATATCTCCATCAATCATGATAACAGTAAATAAAAAGCCTTGAGTATTGTATTTTTTTGAAGTAAAGCCTTGAGTATATATATATTTTTTTTAGAGGATTCAAAGCCTTGAGTTGAGTATAATATTAAAATGTTTTAAGGGAAAAATAATATTAAAATTTGTTGCTAACAGATTTTGTTTTGTAATATAGACATGGATCAAAAATTTCATAAGCTTATTCGGATAAATAATATTAAAAATTTCAAGTGATCAAATTTTATTTTTTTTTCAAATTTTTTGAATGAAATGAATAAGCAATGTTTTAAGCTAAAGAGTCACTTTCTCACTTGCATAGTGGAGTTAGATTATTATCGTTTTGGTGGTTGAAAGCTAAGAACCAATGCCTATCTTTCAATTTTCATCATTGGTGAATTAATATTTTCTTGATTGCGAGTTAAACCATTGCGTAGTTTTTTCTTTCTGTTCGTTATTTCTATTGTAAAACAGTTGATGTTCTCTAAGTTCTTCCCTTACACTCCTTGTGCTGAGCGGAGCCGTTTTGGTGGTATATAAAATTTATCGTTTTGGTCGTATATAAAATTTATTTTAACTTATTAAAATAATCAATATCACATGTACTCCATCACTGTTTTTGTGTCCTGTATTTAATTTGGGGAAAAAAAATCCAATCTTTACTAGGTAGGTGCCTTTATATGAAATATAAGCATTAGGTTGTCGGGGAAATCTTATGTTTGTGGGACTGTATAATATTTTTTTTTTAAAATGGTGCAAAATCAATGTTAGACAACTATTTGTTTCTCTACAAATAGCTATTTATCATAATTTAATTAGATGCATGTGTAAAATATGATTACAACGTTAGTGTGTAGATATTAATCTCATTAATCCAACCTTTAATGAAAGACATTTGTTATAATAGACATTTGTTTTCATGTAAACAACTATACATTTGATGGTTTTCATCTATATATGTTTCTTTTAATAAAAAACGTAATAATTAGTTGTTTTTGAATGAAAAATGTTATAATTAGCTGTTCAGTTAATTTTTTTTCCTTCATCCAGTTTAGATAGTAGAATCTTCAACTTCTTTTCCTTTAGCTCAAACCAGTTGACTCCAGTTTCCATCTATTTTGGTGCATAGGTTATCACATGTTTTCATGATTTCATCTATATCTTGCTTGCAGTTGGCTAAGAACATTGTAATATTAGATGGTTCATAATATTAAGCAAGTATAACTTTTACCCCCGTTAGCACATAGAAAACCAGTTATTTAATCCATATACATGACCAAGTTTATACCATGTTATTAAGAAAAAATTTAACAATCAAAACAATAATTTGATCACCTTATTAATGATATAAATGACTAAGAGAATCCCTCTTTTGTAACAAAAAATAATAAAAATTGAGCGAGAGAATCTATCACTTTTCTATCACAAATAGGTTGTTATTAATTGAGAATTGGAATGTTTGTCATCATGAATGAAACTTTGATTTATTTTTTTTTTTTTTTACAAAAACAAAAGGATATTCATTCATTCAAATCGATATAGTACATCAGATACGAATATCGCTAAGAACGTAAATGGTGAATCCGCGAACAAACTCACAGCACCCAAGTTAATAGCATAAAACGGCAAAATGCCAACAAATAATATGATGAAACCTAAATGACCGAAATTCACATGCTTCCGGATCTGCAACGTTGACGCCCAAATCATTGGTTGAATTTGTAATTGACTGATGCTGATCTTTCAATAGGAACTAAACGAACGCCGCGACAAGATGCGGAATCAAACGTCGCACAAAACGACGAACAACACAACGCCGCATTTAGACGACGAAATCACAAAAAAACTCAAAAGAAAAAACTTGATATATGTAAAAACCACTTATTTAGATTGAAAGAAAAGAAAAAAAAGAAGTAGAGGGGTGATTCTAGGTCAAAAAATGACCTAAAACCACCTCTTCTCTCACTAGAAAACTTTTTTTTGAATGAAGCTTTGATAACTAAATAAAAAAGACAACTGCCGCTCAAAACTAATTAAAATTCAAGTATTAACAGCTTGGACCGGATTCAAACACAGGTGCTAATGGTATTTACTTGGAGAGAGTTCATGAAAATAAGCTAATAAAAGATTATGAGCCAGTCATAAATCATAACGTAAAGGAAGAAAGGTTCAAATATACATTAAGCATAAGCTGAATACGGTATCTACTATTTAGCAAATGCAAAACCACATGAAGAAGAATATGAGGAAGCTAAACACCAAAAATCTTGCAGAATCAACTAATAGAAAGATCAGCCATATTTGGTAGCGAAGGAGCGTATATTGATAGTGGTACAGGTTCTCCGATCAGCTCACATTCTTCGAGTATAACATCGAGGTCAACAATGATAATAACGCTGTTTATAATTAAACCATACAATCAAATGGTAAACCATCACCAAAATGAGCGAATTCCATTAGTCAGTTCATAATGTTAGAAAATCAAAGAGAGAAATTGTTCTTGAATATAGTTTAAGACCGAGAGACAAAACAAACTCACTTGGTGTTTTGATGTTCCTTGACAAAGAAGTTAGCAAGTTTAACAGCGGAGCCTTTCTGCAACCTTGATGAATTGACCAACTCTTCCAATTTCTTGTAGAGGATTGCAAAAGTAAAATGTGTACCATCCGACAGCGTAAGGACGGGGTTCTTGCAATCAATAACCTGCAGCACTGGCTTAAACTCTTTATGAAAAGAGTAGCTGCGACTGCATATTCTTGTTATCGCCCCTTGTGTTACATTAACATCCACTCTTGCTTTTCTTCCAGATAGGGACGGAACCCTAAAACATTGATTGACTGGAAAATAGAGAAAACAAATATGAACTTCAAACTTTAGGAGGAAAGTAAATAAATAGTTTTAATCATATGCCCAAAACTGGTATAATAATTGAATAAAATGAGGAATAATTCACAAAACTAGGCAGAGTTGAAGAAAATGAACAATACTTTATTTGAGAGATTGAGAAAGGATAATGAAGAATCATGTTTTAATTAAAAACATTATGTAAAGAGGTCACCAAATTCTTACTTACAGTCACAATCACAACTGTTAGAATGAACAACGCCAGCAGAAAACCGAGAATAAGGTACGTTATCGTGTAGTGAGACTGGATCTCCGACCACTTCATATTTGTCCACTATAACCTTAAGGCCATCGATGATTATAGTCCTGTTTAAAATAATGTATAAATAAATCAGATAATCAAATTGTTAGCCATTATCAGAAGTAAATTAGCAATAAACAAATCATAGTCCAAAAACCTGACTCTTAATATAGTTTTGTTTTGAAAGTGACTCTAAATATAGCTGAACACTAATACTCATTTGATTGATCTTTAATTTCACTAACTAAAATAGATTCAGAGAGAAAAATTAAACTCACTTGTAGTTTTGATTCTTGGGAAATTTGGTGACAACGAAGTGAGTAAGTTTAACAATGGAGCCTTTGTGCAACCTGCTGGAATAGTCCAAGTCATCCAAATTCATGAGGAAAATACCGACATTATAGTTCCAACCATCGGACAATATAATACGGCGATAAGGAAGCTGTTGCACGTCGATAACTTGCAGCACTGGCACAAACTCATCATCAGGAGAGAATTTGTCATGGCACATTATAGATATTGCCCCTAGCGTCAGTTTCACGGCCATTCTCTCTTTTCTCCCTGTAGATAGAGAATGAAAATTTGAACTTAAAACTTTAGAATGGAAATAAATAGGATAGGAGGTGAAATGAACACACTAAATCTTACAGTTAGAAAAAAGGTTTGCCACATTAGGTCGCAAAGGAGCATCTTTAAGTAGTGGGACGGGTTCTCCAACAATCAGATCACATCCGTTCGGTATAACGTCTAGGTCAAGGATGGTAAGAACCCTGTTTGTTTATGAATCAGACAACCAAATGACCAATTCAACTAGTTAGTTCATAATGTTAAAAAAATATGAGGAACTTTAAGGGGCAAAGCAACAAAACATAAACAAGAGGGTTAGTTCCTGCATATTTCAAGCTCTTGCTTTCTGTTTTTTGTTTGTTAGTGAGACTGAACCAAAAACGTTATAATTGCATAGACTAAAATCATATTTAAACCTAAGTAAATTCCAACAGACACAAAAAGAAACTCACGTGATGTTTTGATCTTGTTTGACGAGGAAGTGAATGAGTTTAACAAAGCAGCCTTTGCGTAAAATTCTCGAAATAAACGACTCTTTCAAATTCCTGGCGAGGATTCCATGAGTACAATGCGAACCATCAGACAGCAAAAGCTATTGGGATTCGCAATCGATAACTTGCAGTACAGGCTTAAGCTCTCTATAATCAGATTCAGAGACATTATGTCTACATATTCTGGCTATCGCTCCTTGTGTTAGACTAATAGCCATTACTACCTATTTTCCGAAACGCTAACAAACTGATAGAGTGTGAAAGAAGATAAACGATGTTTAAACTTGAGGAGGAGTGAAAATGTATAGTTTCCGAGTTGGGCTTTTTAAGGAGAAAAGGGTTTTTTTTAATTCAAAGAGTTATACTTTTTTATTAAACTAGCAACAAACCCGTGCTAAGCATGGGCCCGTGCTCCGCACGGGTTAATCTGAAGTGGGTGTTATGCATCAAAGCGCACTGCAATACTATATGAATTGACAAAATAAGAAAAAACTAATGATAAAGCAGGTGTTAATGATAAAATGGCAAATTACTTTGACTTCTCTTGAGATTTTCTTAAATAATACAAGCACCCATTCTAATTTTCCAAACACATCAACCTCCCCTCATTTTATCCATTTCAATAACTTTGTATATACAATTTAATTTCAGTCATTTTGGTTTGTTAGTATGTGTTTTCTCTTTTCACAATTAAGTGAAATGAGATTTTTTTCTTGATTTGTTTGTATCTGTTTTCTCATTTCAAATTTAAGTTAAATGAGTTTTTTTTTCTCACAATGGAGAAACAATAACATTTGTTTTTACCACCAAATAGAATCAAACATGGGCAATTACAGAAGAGATCAAATGAGAATATAGGAAAGAGAAGAATTTTGGTGGATGGACATTGTCGTTGATCATGAAAAGGAAATAATCTTCGATATATCCGTTTTATTACATTAGAGTTTAAAAATTAAACAACCTTGACTGAGGAACAATAAATTGAGAAAAATCACTAAGTAAAAAATGAAAAGAAAAAATAGTCGAAAATTAAATGAGTTCATACTAGTATGAAGAAATTAATTGCTCAAAATAAATGAAATGAACAAAGTTTAAACCATGTTATATTATAAGAGAAGTTCTTGTCAATTTGATAAAAAAAAAGATTAGTGTTTAGTTAAAAATTAGAGCGGGTGTTTGTGTTATTTAAAAAGACCTTGATAGAGGTTAGTGTAATTTTTCCATGATAAAATCATTGAAATAATTGTTATTAAATATCATGAAGTTATAAACTAAAAATATTTAAATATTTAAAATAGTAAAGATTTTATTATTGATAAATATGTCATTATGAGTCCTGTGTATGAATTGTACAACAATATTATTTAGTGACTCATATATCATGTTTTCAGTATTTTTTATAGTCATATTTCTAAAAGATATAATAATTAATAATGTACAACAATAAAAAATTATATGTTATAATATGACATGGTGGCCTGACTTCTTTGATTCTCTGTTGTTTTTAAATATGTTGAGATATGCAGGTTTCAAAGTGTCTTTTTTGTCTACCCTTTGATTCTTCAAGCTCGAAAGAACTTTTATGTTTGTTGATTTGTTTAAGGAGTAGTTGGCACTTCGATCTTTATATCGTGATGACGATTGATCCATTAATTGTTTTTCCGCAGAGGTTTACTTTCCATTTTTTTAACCTAGTTTCGTGACCGTGTACGGGTTCGCTTGTTGATTAGTGTATTTTTGTTACGATAGATTTGGGTCAATCCACTTGGTCTGATTTATTATGTGGTATCCCCATTTTTGTTTGTACCAGAGTCAGGTCTAATGCCCTCTGTAACACCCTAAACTCTAAAAGCGATAAATTACGCTAATGATACGGCCTTATCAGGAATCTAGATGTTACATCTTCAATTAAATCACCAAGCATTCATAATAATACATTTTCTCAAAACATCATAGCGGAATAAAACATCACGACTACATTTAAATAAACATCTCCAGCAACCAACCAATATAAATATTTAAATCCAAGTAGCCATGTTGTAAGTCATACTACATCGTCAAATATAACATCATCTCAACAACTAATTCAACAACAATAAATAGCCATGAGACTCAAAACATAAAGACGTCCTAATTAGAGCCGATACACTAGACTCCGAAAAATACGGTAAACGAGGAAGCTCCAAGCTTTCCTCAAGCAACTAACCAAAGCAATTTCTCCTCCACGCCGTCTACCCATTCATACGGATAAGGAAGGCGGTCAACCAAACGACACTAGAGGTTAGTCCACAATTCACACTAAACATAATCAAGCACAAGTATTCAAGGATTCATGCATAATACATATACATACTCAACATTCCCAGAATACTAACTCCACATAAATCACATCATATCAACCATATTCATTCTTGAATCAATTCATCATCAAAAAGCTCATCACTTAACAACATCAAACAATATAAAAGTTTCTCACCTCATTTCCTATCTAGTTCAACCATCAACTACACCAAGTTATCATTTAGGAATTATAGGCATACATACAACTTTACTCATTCTACATAGAACACATATTTCATCTTATAATTTATCTAATTCACACCAATCATTTAGATCACATAAACTCTTGCCTAATAAACTCAACAACTAGACTTTATCATCTCAAAAGTTTTAGGCAAATAAGTCATCAACAATTCAAGTCACCAAGTGTACAAGCATCACCAAAATAACAACATTGACATGTACACATTTTCATACAATTCACATAATCACATCATTCACCAAATTTCACTAATGCAAAAATCCACCAAGTCACATAGTCAAGTATGACGCAATCCACCAATTATATTGTGCATGCAATGTTCTAGACTCTTCTCTAGATGCATGTGGTACCAATTGGATTCCGGAGATAATTATACTGTATGATTCCACACCCACGTAAAAGTACACCTCCTTTTACGTATTTCACGTATGTAAGAGTACACCTCCTCTTGCAATACACCCATGTAAAAGTACATCTCCTATTACATTTCTCATATGACTCAACATGACTATGATGCATGGACATACAAGCAAAGACTCAACAATGCAAAATCACCTAACATATGTATTCACCAACAACAATGTAAAAGTAAACCTCCATTTACATTGATTAGTTCACCAACAATTGCATTATCAAGTATTTATGTCCACACAATCAACAAGTCATAATTCAAATAAGAGTCATCACCATATCATCATCAACATAACCATCATCATAATTGTCAACAACAACAACACCTTAAGGAACAACAAGTTACAAAGTCACCTTTCACATAAAAGATGGAAAGCTATCCACATTAAGATATTCATCATATCAAACACCCAAACATCATCCATTCATTCACATTCTATCATAATAACATGAATTCAAAGTCTACTACAAGTTATCCAACCATAAAACACCAATTCGACAAAGTTCGTCTATTTTTGTAAAACTAACATTTTCTGATTATCCATCCGAAATCAAAGTAAATGATGAGTTATTAATTAGTGTTTTTAAGTGGTTATTTGAGTTTATTTTATTTAGATTTTATGTGTTTTTATTTACTTTTTAGAACTATTTTACTTCAATTACTTGTTATTTAATTTCAGGAACAAATATATGAAAGATTGAGTCTTGGAGCAAAAGAAAGGGGATTTGGAGCTGATTGAGGCCAAAAATTTGAAGATCTTGTGCAAAAATATCAGGCACGGACGTGCTTAACAATGGCGTGGTTGTGCCTCCAAAGTTCAAAGAAGTGCCAAATACTAGAGAGCTTGGCACGACCCGTGCCTGTGGTGGCACGATCGTACAGTGCAGTCCCCTTTTGCTGCTTTTGTTATAAGGCTGGAACGGCCTGTGCCTATGGTGGCACGGCCGTGCCAAGGTTCCAGCTGCCTTTTTAGTTTTATTTCTGACCTAAAAGCCCATGGGTTTCCTTGTGGAACATTCTAGTGATTTATTTCTTGGGGCTTAAGTTAGTTTTAGCCTATAAATAGAGCAACTAGCAGACATATCTATTCATCTTTTGTTCTTGGGAATTCTAAGTGACAATTATTTCTTTGAATCAAAGTTCTTCTTTATTTTCTTGTTATTTACTTTTATCTTATTCTTCTTCTTCTTCTTCTTCTCCATGTCTACAATGAACATGAGTGAGTAGACTTCTTTGTCTTGGGATTGTTGGATGAGTCTAATGACCTAATCCCCATCAAACCAAGCCTAGAACCCTAATCTTATGTAAATTTATTTTCTAATCTATTTCACCGTTTTTCTAATGAAGTAACAAGTATTAATCGAAGGACCGAAAGATGAAGTTTAATAGTTATTATTTCATCATCACAAATATCAAGCGCATGATCGAAAGATGAAGTTTGATATTGGAACAAGTGAAATTATACAAGGATTGCGAAAAATGAGAGTCGTCTAGCAAACCTTGAGACATTAAAGTTTCGTTCTTAAAGGGTTTCAATAGCAATCAACCATGAGAATAGGCGTGGATGTTATTGAAATGCATTCATTGAGACCGAAAGGAGATATGAAAAGCCAAAGAGAAACTTGTCTTAAGAAAGTAGATCCAACGTAAGATTTCGGTTTAGGTTTTGGATTGTGAAGGATTTGTCATCAAGATGAACCAATAATCCCAAGGCGTTTTTATTATTATTATTTTCAAAGCAACAAAAGTCCAACTTTTAACCTTTGATCTTTCATCTAATCATTGTTTAAAAGTGAATCAAATACACAACTCCCTGTCAGAATGATAACTCTTTATTACTACTTTGGTAAACCGTGCACTTGCGGATTTACGACATCAAGTTTTTGGCGCCGCTGCCGGGGATTTGAATAATTTTATTAACTTTTTAATAACGGTTAGACTAATTTCCTTTTCGTTTTCTTTTTCTTTTTCTTTTTATTTCTTTATTTTTACCTTTAACTTCTTGGGTTTCTTATTCTTTTATGCGAAGAAGCAAAAGTCTTGGTGAATTTGTTCACGAGATCAAAAGATTCTTGCATAAGAGAAGGAGAGAAGCACGAAATAATAACGCTATGGCTGAGGAACGCACTCTTAAGGAGTATGAAACCCCTTCTATAGAAGAGCCAGAGGCTATTATTGTGTACCCAACGGTCGAGGGTAATAATTTTGAAATTAAGCCTGCACTTCTTAACCTGGTGCAGCAAAATCAATTTTTTGGATCACCCACTAAGGATCCGAATCTTCATATTTCAACTTTCTTAAGACACAGTGGAACCTTGAAAGCAAACCAAGAGGCCGTAAGGCTGCACCTCTTTCCGTTTTTCCTTAAGGGATAGAGCTAGTGCATGGTTTCATTCATTGGAAGTTGGTTCTATCACTTCATGGGACCAAATGAGGCAACCATTCCATGCCCGATTCTTTCCCCCTTCTAAAACTGCTAAATTGAGGGATCAAATCACACGATTCACTCAAAAAGATGGGGAATATCTTTATGATGCGTGGGAGCGTTTCAAGGAAATGCTTAGGCTTTGCCCTCATCATGGTTTAGAGAAGTGGCTTATTGTCCACACTTTTTATAATGGTCTTTCATATACCACAAAAATGACTGTTGATGCAGCTGTAGATGGAGCTTTAATGAACAAGAATTACAAAACATCATATGCTTTGATCGAGGACATGGCACAAAATCACTATCAGTGGACCAGTGAAAGAGCCATCACTGTTGTTGCTCCTTCACCCTCTAAAAAAGAGGCAGGTATGTACGAAATTTCTACCCTTGATCATCTAACTGCTAAAGTGGACGCACTCTCCCAAAAATTTGACAAAATAAGTGTTAGTGTTGTCACACCTGCTCCTGTTTCACCTCCATGTGTTAGTGCTGTCACACCTGCTCCTGTTTCACTCTCTTGTCAAACTCACATCTAAAGTATGTTGGAACCAAATGTGTTTAACATACATTACCCTTTAGATTTTTGATGATAACAATGTATTAAAAACTGTCAATTGGATATGCTAATATTTGTTCAAGTGTACAGGACCATAGAATTTTTTTTGGATATCTTATAAGGTTCTGAAAGAACAAAAGAGAGCAAAGGAATCAACAAAAATAAAACTTGAAGCATCTAAAGAGAAGTGCTCCTGAAGTTAAGTGCTTCTGAAGTGATGACGTCATCAGAAGCAAGTTCATCAGAAGCATCTCATCAGAAGCAATATCACCAGAAGCTGAAGTTCATCAGAAGATGAGAGACTTAAAAGCTTCAAAGGCTGTTCAATGGATTTAATCTCGTCCAGCATTGCAGAAGACTGAATGAGTGAAGCAACGACCGATTTGAAAGAATTTGAAAGCATTGGATGCTTGTTCTCTCAAGAGCGTTGACAAAGGACAATTGTACGAACTGTACAACCACTACCTCCACTACTCTATTTGTGTCTATGCATCAAGACAAGAATAACAGCTATGCCTGCAACAATGTTCCTTCAGACAAGGAATGCATTTGAAATTGATCCTTCATAGGACAATAACCATATCAAGCAAAAGATCATTGGTGATTTTGATCAAGCTTCAAACGACTCTTTTTAATGTGCTGACAATTTCCAACGTATCTTTCACACCTCTATATAAAGGAGTGAAGACCACTGATTTGTAGAATTTCTTATCAAAGTTCATATCTTAGAAATTCTAGAGTCTTAAGAGTCTGTATTTGATTTGTATTGTGAACACCACGGATTGTATATCAAGTGTTCAAACTCAAACCAACTTCTTTGTAATTCTGTTTGATTAGAAGTCTCTTGCTTGTGTGCTTGAGCAATAGAAGTCTCTTGCAGTTGTGCTTGAGCATTGGAAGTCTCTTGACTGTGTTCAGGAGCATAGGAAATCTCTTGCAGTTGTGCTTGAGTAATTTGAAGTCTCTTGCTAGTTGTTGCATTGAGCAGTTGTAATCAGATATTACATTCTTAGTGAACTCTCCTTAGAAGTGCAAGGGGGACATGACTACTTCTGGTTTGTGGAAGGAACCTGTATAATTGCTTTGTGTCTTTCTTCTCTCTCTCTCTCTCTCTCTGTTTTATCCGCTGCATTTAGATTCTGATTATCACTTCAGAAGCTGAATTCTATCTGCTTCTGATCAGTGACTTCAGTAGGAGAAAATGTAGAAAA
>Ga0315915_1006803_pt1 | contig 13871 bp, 6 predicted proteins | sample MpolbnodulesMG_FD_207738 | JGI IMG/M metagenome (GOLD analysis project Ga0315915, IMG submission 207738) | Medicago polymorpha root nodule microbial communities from Los Angeles, California, United States - branched nodules | ecosystem: Host-associated > Plants > Roots > Nodule | place: USA... | reverse complement strand
TGTCTTTTTGCTAGAGTTATTTTCTGATTAAGGCAAGTTTAGACCTTAGAGTATGCAGCAATTATTCAGTATACAAAATTGAAAGTGGATATAGACAGTAACAAGGTTGTCAAACTTCCTTCAAACACAGACGTGCTGCTCAGTTGCAACTAATCGAGTATTGTTAATCATTTTGTGACTTAGAATTTGTTGTATTGCTTCCTTTGCTCACATTATTCATGGTTACAATGTTATTATGTGATGTAGAAGAGAGTTAATACTTGAATCATGTTATTATGTTTTTATTATGGAAGAACTTTAAAAATATCAAGACGTCTCTTTGATCATTTTGGTTTTGACAGGATGCTTCTCTTGGAGAAGGTGCATACCTGGAAGTGAAACTGGTAATCGTGTATCCTGGCTTTAAATTGAACTGTTTATTTCGCTTAGTTTTTAGGTTATTGTTTTTTTTATGGCATATTTTGCATGGCTTTGATCTCATTCTTTGTCCACTTCATAATATTCAGACTCCTAATTTCTTTCTGCACTCAATTGCATCCCATCGAAATCATTTCTCATTCTTACTCAATTGGTCTCCGACACGGACATGACTCTGACACATGTGATAATATTAAATTATTCAAAATTTTCAAATTACCACCGCTGTCAACATTCCCGTGTCAATGTTGTGTCCGTTTCAGTACCTTATACATCCACTATGAGCTGAGCTCTTTGCATATTCACTTCTCCACCTCTGTTGTTATGTTATTTGAGTGTCCTTTTCTTTTTCAATTTACTTTGATTGCTGTACTCCATGAGTATTTAAGGATGCAGGCTCTGTCATTTTATTTGATTATACACTGACGTCGAAGATTTGAGCTCCAAGAAAATGCCTCGTGGACGTGGACTTGCATAGTAGGCGCTGGGGGGAAAATGTGCCTCTGGAGGGAAGTATATTACCTGCTCAGTTTCTTGGTCACAGTTGGTTTGCGTATCCTAGCTTTGAATTGAACCGTTTATTTCGCTTAGTTTTTAGGTTATTGTTTTTGTATGGTATATTTATATGGCTTTAATTTGATCTCTTCTTTGTCCACTTCATAATTTTCAGACTCCTCCTATTACCTGGTCAATTTCTTGGTCATAGTTGGTTTGTGTATATCGGTAATTCTTTCTGGCTCTTCATAAGACTTGGATTTTAATTTTTTTTATTAAAGTCTTTTATTACTTATTTTACTTTGCAGTAATTAGTTTCTTACCTATTGGACAATTGAGAAATACATTAATTGGAGACAACACTGTCAATCAACTGTTTACTCTCACTCTTTGGTGCATTCGGAAAAAGCTGAAATGATGTTGTATTTAACAAAGGTCAGATCCATGCTTTAAAATCAAGAAGTGTCTGCTTTTGCTGAGCACTTCAATCAAGTTTGCAAAATCCGAGCCTGCAGCAAGAGTATATCGGATCACGTTCAAGTGAATACTACAAATGGGAGTGCTTCGCCAGTTGGTATCCTTAAAATCAATATTGATGCAGGCTGTTTTGAGGATCATTTCCTTTGCTGGGGTTGAAAGCGTGGAACCATGAAGGGATGCTTTCTGCAGCTGCAACAAAGAGGGAGAATGTGACAAAGGCTCCAGTTTTTCCGGAGATTATGGGACTGCGATGGTGTCTCCGGTGGATGTCTACACAAAATATGCAAAATGTTTGTGAACTGCGTGCTTGGGAAAACTAAGCTGGAATACAAGGATATTGTGGTGTCTGACTGTCTTGAATAGTTGTTCAGTATGTCTAATGTTAGTTTAATTTATGTTAAGAGATGTAACAATAGAGTTGCTCATAGTTTTGTAGGAATTGCTAGAAACTGTGGTACATTGTATTCTTTGGTCTCTTTGATTACACAACTAAGATGATGATATAATCTGTGTTGTCGCGGCTTGATTAAAACAAAAAGAAATAAATATCAGATTTTGAGACACTAATATATGCTATTTGTTTTGTTTTGTCTAACTGTCATGGCATAGATCATGTCACTATCTCAACCATGAGGACGAGGATATGTGAGTTTCTACTTCTAGCGGATAACTTCGATTGTCATTAGAATTTTAGCCGATTTTTAAATGTTTGTTTTACAAGAGGAAAAACTAATTCATATAATCAAAAATCAAATGATTAATACATGATGAAAGGTCATAATAAAGATGAGAAATGACATATGATGAATGACCACCTATGCTAGACAATGAGCAATCATATTAACCACTCTACTAGAAAACTCCACATAAGAGTTGTTCCATAAACCAATTAGGATCCTACATGTAACAAAAATAGTGTCTACTTTCGTGTTATCGCGAGTGTCTATTAACCTGGTCTACAACCAAGTTTGAGCCCATGAAAAAAAGTACATGATTGAAACCCAACTCCACAATCCATTCCAAATCCGCAATACGTTTTTTTAAATACCTACAAATTACAAACTTCTTCAATAACCTACCCCACATTTTACAAAAGTCTAAAACTGACCCCCTTGAAAGGTCTGACCAAACTGCCAATTAGCTGGTGCCACGTTGTAGCTAGTCACAGTTCGACCGTCACCAGTGGTTACTTTAAAAGAGAGGCTTTGACCATTAAGGTAGGAATTGCTCTGCCAATTTTGGCCCCAATTTCTTGACATGGGTTGCCATCTAGTTTTGGACCCTTTTATTGACACTGCATGGGCATCTCCTGCACCCGCGACGTTGGTGATCAAAACCAAGTTGAAGTAAGCGTGGCCATTGATTGTGAACCTTATTCCTCCCTTCTTTATACATGACACTCTTCAATCATCACCAAATAATAAGAAAAAAACAAACTGAATAAGTTTGTAGAAAATCATAACAAATTACAAAAGATCACAACCACATACAAAATGGGAATGTTGTAGTAATTGTTAAAATGTTTTTCTGCCTTGTTAAACAATATAATTTGATGATTTTTAATCAGCGCTGGAACACAAGGATATAACAATGAATCAAATGCATAATAATGTATAAACTGCTGCAAAAAGTTGACATAGCGGATGAAATTTAGAGACGGTAAAAGCTAAAATTCGTCTCTAAGTCTTAGAGACGTCAACTTTGGCGATCAATTTTATTTTCTCTCTAATTTCTGTCGTTATTTCAACGTTTTATAAGCTTTTAAAGCTTGAAAACTACCAAATTGATGGCTTTTATATACCTTCTAAATGATACAGGAACAATTCCAGCTTTATATTGAGCAATTTGAAGGAAAGCTGGTTGTGCCATATCAAAGTGTTGCAGAGGAGGATTACACCAACCTCCGTTATTGTTTGGCAAAGCAAAATTTGGTGGGCAAAAGTTTGTGGCAGTAACAACAATGGTGCTACGCTTGCACCATCTTGGATCACCAACACACCTCATTTCATAACAAGCCCCACAGCTCAAACCATTGTTGAACAAAGCTGTGCTTAGTGCTGCAGTGTTTGTTCCATATCCTTGATTGTACAAATTTCCATAACCACATGCACCTCCTACATGCATCAAACAAAACTATATGTAAACACAATCATCTTTTTCATGTATTTGCTACGACAACTGATTGTCTAAATCACATTTAACATAAATTCTTCAAAATATCACGGATCATGACACACATGGTTTTAAGTTGTTATTGTGGTTACGATGCAAACATTTATATTGCGGTAAAATGCGGCTAGAATTGTGGTTACCGATAGCAGAAACCTCTAAAACTGTTTTAAAACAGACACAATTGCACTTGAGGACCCCAATTTTAAACTATGGTGACACTATTGCTATTACTACTACACCATGAGATTAAAATCTTTACTTTTTGTTAACAAAGATAGAAGCGAAACTCACCCATTGTGGCAGCAGCATCACCACCACCATAGAAAGTGGCATGACCACTCTGCCAACCTCCATAGTTAGCAGTGGCACCATGAAAGTGTTTTTCAATGAAGAGAAAGAACATGATAACTACCAAAGTAGAAGATGCCATTGAATGTGCAGTTTTGTTTGCTCTGATGTGATGTTGAATGCAATTGAAGTGTCTCTATTTATAAGCATTGTTTAATGACTAACATGCACATACATTGGTGGGGCTTTTTTCCTTAAAGGAACAGAACAAGTGACAAATCAAACTGCACATGCACTGGTTCTTGTTGGGATTCCTAACCGAAAATCTTTTAGTCTAGACCCTTGCACATGCGTATACAACCATCATTGTTCATTAACTTTATAGACAGACCAACTTCTTAAATAAATGTATATTTGGGTAGTCACTACTTTAGGAGTTTATCTTATCTCACTCTTTCTCACTCCTTTTTCTTCAATTTTTTTTGTTTAGAACCTAGGTATCATTAGGTGGGATTTTTGATGCAGTGATAAGATCTAGACTGTTGAATCAAAATCAGACGGCTCACATTTTTATTATGAATGGGTCCAAAATACAAAGCCGGAACATGAGTTGTGAAATCTTAATTTGACGATCATGGTTAGCAAATGTAAAATTGTGCTAGTTGTTATCAAACGGCTCACATTCCCATTTTGGTAAAAAGGACTAAAACACAAAAGGTGAAACATGTATCTGAAGTATTGATTTAACAATCTTGGTAGACTCCTCTGATTATGTGAACGATTAGAATCCAAATCCAGTGCTGGTTATTTTAAAATTGTGCTCCATATTGCATTTGAGAATAAGATAGGGTCTTAATTAATAAAATGATATATAAACTTAGAGTTATGTTATTTGAACATCATAATAAGTCACCGTATATGTTTATATATATCTCACTTTCATCTTCTACAACTTACACACATTTCAAATACGCATACACATATAAAACAAAGAACACGATATTTGATATCAAAATTTTGAAATCAAAATGTCATTTCTAAAAACTATATTATCTTTACACATGAAAGAGTATCTATATCTATCTGTGCAATCAAAAGCAGGAACAGCAAGCAGCATTTGCGTCACATATGCTGAACTTTTTCAACATGTAATGTAAAGGAGCATAATATCTTTTATGTCTTCTCCAATTTGGCACGTAGACAAGATTCCAAGAGCATGCTTATTAACTATGTATGTGATTTTAGAATATAAGTAAAGTGCTGGAATGATAATAATAATTTAATGCATCCAGACTGTGTATGTTATAAAGATGAATTTGGCACGGTGGCCCTATGGTTTTCCCACGCGTGTGAAAAATTAATCATTGCTTATTAACTAATCTTTTTGTTAATTAAGATAATGTGGAAATTAGTTGTTGCATGATATCACACTCGATTGCTACTCATGTATTTGACAACCAAAGTGCGTTTGGATAAATCATGATGGAATGGGGACATACAATGTGGTCTTAGAAATGTAATGCATAAGCCTTGAAATAAATTATTACAACATGCTAAACAGACTACAATAACTTTTTTTGGATTTGGATTGGCTAACTTTGACGCGAGAAAGGCATGGTGCCTTCGGGTCAGCAATAATCCGTTGGATAAATCCTATGTCTCAGATCAAGCCACATGTTGCATCAGTCATCACATATAAGAGGCATGCATAACTTCTCTCTCAAAAAAAAAAGGCATGCATAACTACAACCTTCTTCGATCTATCCGTTGGTGTTTGCACCGGTCACTGCACACCACCTGAGTCACCCTACCAACGCCACAGACTCGCTGTTCAAATATGTCGACACTGTGTCCTTGCCATAATGGTATGTAAGACTTTGCAGTCAAGGCCATAATTCCAGCACCAGTAACTATATTGACCAGGCTGAAAACAGCACCAGAAAACTGAAGCTATAATGAAATCATTAAATCCATAATCACTCACATGGACTTGGGTGCATTTTCATTGACAACCACCTTGTTCTTTCTTGATTTCTTCTTCTGTCTTGGGTGCTAGGTTACCAACAGTCATTTTTCATCTTTTCATGTTCCAACCCTTGAAAAAGAAACAAGCTGTAGGTTCACGGTTGCAGACCGACTGCATGTAGAGGTTGAATGACATACAGATCTTCCACGGTGTGCTGAGGTTTGACGGCGTGTGGAAGTGAACGAAAACAGCGTGCGGAGGCCCGATGGGAACTAACAGGACGAAGGTATGGCACAATGGTTCCACCTTTGTGTGTGCAGAGTGCTTTATAAAATAGAGTTGGATACGTGGCTTGATCTGAGACATAGGATTTATCCAACAGACTAGGCTGACTCAAAGGCACCATGCCTTACACGCATCAAACTCAGCAAATCCGAATCTTTTTTTTTTTAAAGCTAGCTCAATAACTATATATATTAGTGGTACTTGATAACATGCATTTCAGCAACAGTCAAAAAGAAAAGGAAAAAAAAAAATCATTTCAGTGAACAAAAAGTTAGCAAAAATCCATTAAGTTACTTATAAGGTGGATAAAACAGGACATTTATTTTTTAAATAGCAGAATATATATATCCCATAGTAACACAGATATCATAACTCAAGTAAGTGAAAGAGATAAGTAGGCTACAACCAAATTATAAGTATCCAAAAAAGAGAAAGGGAAAAGAAGAAAAAACCAGACTCCTAGTCAAGGATACCCATAACTTCTTTCTGCATGTGCACACTAAAGGATCTACTCACCATTCATAAAATAGATAGTAGATTTTTTCTTAGACAAGAAAAAGGAAGATAAATTGCACTAAGCAAACAAATGGGCTTCTGATTCTTGGTGACCCCACACAATGACACGGGCAAAGATAAGTAGGTATCAAAATGTAATCACTTTTGATGGAGAAAAACTAACTCATAATTTTACAAAGAGCACACGGGGTCCCCAAAAGGCATGACCCTCAAACCAGGGAGTTTATCAGACAGGATATTTAACTGAAAAACATTCACAACCTTACTAAAACTACACCAGGCATCCTCTACTCGAGTTATGTGGGTCGAAGACAACAAAAGGAAGAAACCGTCCAACAGAGCCTATTTGCAAAACAGAGAGGTGCCACCTGCAATCCCTAAACCATACTTGACCATCAACACATCCTTTCATAAGGCAGACGTAACCACCAAAACTCACCACCTTACTTAGCTAACAGGCTAAGGTTAAATACCTTGAGATCTCTCACTCCAAGATCCCAATCTCTTTTTTACTTACACACCAGATACCACTTAACCCACACAACATTCTTTCCCCCCTTCAATCCCAAGAAAACCCCCTTTGGATATGAAACATCATTTTGAGAACCTTATCCGACAATTTGAACAAAGAAAGGCAGAAGATATGTATATAATTAATGACAGAATTAAGTTAAGACTATTCTCCCCCCAAGACTAAGTGACTAACATACCTATTATGCCATAGCTTTGATAGGAGAACATCTAGCATTGGCTTCCAAGTAGATGTCTTCTGTGAATTCACACCAACTAGGTCTCCTGAGTACTTGAAAGGCAGGTCACCTATCTTTCAGTTGAGAAAAGTAGATGACATAGTGAGGAATGAGTCATCCACGTTCAGCGAAATAAGACTACTCTTAGATAAGTTAACTCTAAGCCCAGAGACCAATTTGAACCATCTCAGAATAGGCTTCATAGACCACCCGATTTATCATTTTGAAATAATAAAATTGCATTCATTTTGTTAGTTTTACAATAGTTTATTATTTTAATTTTTGTAAGCTTTTATTTTGAATAAAACTCAATTATTTTTGCAAATGATTGCCTTCTGTTTCCTAAGGTTAAAGCTTTGCAAGCCAAGCGTGTCAAGGATATTCTCCAACACTTTTGTCTAGATTCTGGTTTCAATGTGAATCTGCAAAAATCCACGTTTTTTCCCTCCACAAATTTAACTAACGTTGACCATGTTTTTTCCCTCCTCAAATTTAACTAATGTTAAGGTTGCTAAATATGCTTCAATTATTGAATCCCATCATACTTACAAACAAGACAAGTATTTAGGCTTTCCTTTTCTGTCTAACCAGGTTAAAAAGCATGATTTTGCCTACATTGTCGATACAGATAATGGCCAACTTGCAGGTTGGATCTAGATACAGATAATGGCCGACTTGCAGGTTGGAAGAGTGAACTTCTTAAAAGAGCTGACAGAGTGGCCCTTGCTAAGTCTATCATCACCTCTATGCCAGTTTATCCCGTGCAGAACATGTGGCTGCCAACATGTGTTTGTGATCAGATTGACAGAAGTGTGAGGCAGTTCATTTGGGGTAGCAAGTCTAACCATTGGGTGAAATGGTATACAGTTACTCTTAGAAATCAGGATGGTCTTTGTATTCATTCTGCTAGAGCCACCAATATTTCTCTTGTTGGTAAGGATGTTTGGAACTCAACTCACAATCCTAATAATCTTTGGGTTCAATTACTAACTAATTTACTGCCAAACTACTTTCAAGAACTTATTCACTATAGTGAACAGCAATCTAACCACCTATTGCAATCTTGTAATCAAGTAACTAACTAACAAACTACTTTTATTCTCCTAATATGTATCATTACCATCATATCTACAACAAATTGCATATGGGTTAGAAAAACATGGCCAAGTAAGTAGTGATATACATATAGAGACATATCGCATTTGTATTGGAAAAAACATGGTAAGAAATGAAGAATCTCATATAGTTGAATCTCAAAGTGTTTTTCTGTAAGCAAATACACAGACCAGGTACAATAAAACAGAGTAGCAGCACCTCTTACAAGACAGTGATTAATAAAACTTGGCCTTGGCCAGCGATTTATTGACCCAACAGTGCAACACGATCCTTTTGTACTGACTGAGTTAGGTTCATATCAAAGAGCTCACATCGAATAGGCATCTCTATCTCATAGAAGGGGTTCTTCAAAACATAATCCGTATACAATTCGTATACATATTTCAATAAACTTTCTATTTGTTGAGTGCCAGGCTCACACACTGCAAAAAACTTTGTCCCTGTGGGAGAGAAGAGTTAATTTCATATGGCATGACTTATATACAAGTTATATCAAAATCTAAAATCTAAATAAGGGTATATACTACAGTATAATTCAACCGCAAGTTGTGAGAACTTATACACAAGCCAATCATCTAGAAATATCTAAACTATAGTGTTCATCATCATCATCCAAATCAGTAGCATATGCCTGCAACCTTTACTTCACATAGACTAAGTCGTATATCGTGTAAATAAATTTATTTTCATGGAATTAAAAAATTTGTACTAAGCAGTGAGTGCTTAATATGGAAACGGATTCTCTAACTTTCTAGCGGGAAAGGTAGAGTAACTTTTGTACCACTCTGATCCATCAGATAAATTGGGTATTTCATATGAAGTTACGTGTCACTCTTTTTCTATTTTCTAAAATAATAATGAATGGGGCGCAGGCAACGCAGCAGTAGGTTGGTGTGATGGACAACGGCACGTCATGGAGGGAACGGAGCTACTTCGTGGCGGCGGTGTCGTTGTCGCGGCAACAGAGACACGGCAGGTGTTGTGAATTTTCTCCACTTGTTTTACTGTTTTAAGCAAATTTTAAGGAAAAAAAATCTAACATGTGGCTTCATCTGGAACACTCGATTTATATGACGGATCAGAATGGTCCAGTGTTACTTACTGTACCTTTCCCACTAGAAAGTTAGAGAATCCATATCCGCTTAATATTTTATAAATGACAGTATATAAAAATTATTTATTTAAATCCTCCTTCATACATATATCAATCATCAATAGGCACATGATGTTTGGCATTCATTCTTAATTTGATTCATCATGTGAATTTGAGAGTCTCTAACCTAATATTGAGTTATTTAATTTAAAACAATACCTGTAAGTGATTGGAAGCAATGGAGATCAAATGTGTCAGCTTGGAGTAGTTCAATTCCTGAGCAACCTGACACAGGTGATAATTGCTGAGAGATGGCATGCATTGAATGCCATAAGCTAGCCACTCTTAAGGTATCATTGGTATCCATTCGTCCAGCTGACCCATAATCCTAAATATCAAAAAGTTTAACAAATTATACATCATAGAGTTCAATTACAATAACAACAACCAAGCCTTATCGCATTGAATTGGGGTCGGAAACATGGATCAAATTACGCCTTAATGTTCTATTATAAACGATAATTGAAATCATAGTTTTCAATTAAAGAAGAAAAGGTGCAACACTAGCAAAAGCTCTTTCACATTAGATGGGATTGATTCTAGTTAACATATACTGAGAAACCAGTGGGATAAAAAACGAAATGTATGTTGGTCATCTTTAATAAAACTTATCGACTGAAACTCATTCTACAATGTGAACCCAACATACTCATCAAAGAAAGATACCAATTTAGAGTAAAATATATCATTCAAGAAACAAAATAAAAAGAATTTCAAATTCAGTGACAGTGAGTAATGTAACCTTATAGTAGATCAATCCACCAGACTTGTTGATGATGTAAAGACTGTAAATCGCTGCCATTCCAAAAGCCTTTTGCCAGAATCTGAAATCCCTAGTTTAAAAAATTGAACTTGATTAAAATTCTGGTGCAAAACTTTATTAGACAAAGCAACGAAAATTTGAGTTTAAAACATCATGTGTAATAGTATTGACAACTTAAAAGAACAGTATAGACATAAGCAAAAAAAAAAAAAGATACTCTGATGATTACTACCGAAAAATATAGTTAATTGCAAAATAGGGATTTCAATTTGTTCATATTCCACTATGCTACAGATCTAAAGTGGTTGAATAATCACCATTTGTACTAAATGTTCAAATTCCAGCACGCTATAACGAGTAATTGACAACATTACATGGATCAGATCAGACCCCGAAGCAAGCACCTACATAATTCGACTACACCTTGGAGGCGACAATGAATACAATTTTCAATGATACTAAGAAAAATAAAGATAAAATTAGCAGAACTAAATGCAAGTAGGAACCTGAGCTTCTATGAAAACGCAGCAGCATTTGGGAATCAGAGATGCGAATAAAAACGAAGAAAGAAAGAAGGATGATTACCAGCCAAACTTCAATCGCCTTCCCTGTTTACGAATCTCCTTCTATTGTCCTCCTGTTGTGTCGTAAGAAATCTGCATATGGGCTCATGAGGGACCCAAAAGTGACGATAAAAAACTTTTGAGGGACTAAAAGTTGAAGAATTTTTTATAGGAATTAAAATAAAAAGTTAACATATTTATAGGGACAAAAAACATATTTAATCTATAAATATATGAGTTTGGACGAATATTTTTTATTTTAAAACTTAGTATCCAATCCAAGGATCGATTAATTTGAGGAATCAATCGCACCTCTCACTTGCAGTGGACAGAGCATCGAGACAAACAAAGCTCTACTAAAGAGAGATGCAAATATAATATTTTCTATGTCGAAGAAAAATGATATTTTCGTAGACAAAAAGTTTTTTTTTCTGAACAAGCCAAAATGAAATTATATAACCAAAACAAAAAGCAGTTCCCAAGCACAAGGTGTGACTAGGAAACTACTGCAGTACAACAGAGTATGTCAGTAAGGAAGATGTGCACAAAAGTGTCTAGCCAATGCCCAAACAAGTTAAAAGGCTTGACCACCACCTCTACGTGCAAAAAACAAACATTACATTTTTGGCTTTCAACCACCATAGAGATAACAATTTAACCTTGTCTAACAGACGAGGAACTAAAGTTACAACATTATTGAACAGCCGGTTGTTTCGTTCGTTCCAAACAACCCAAGTACACATAAGCCAATTTAGCTGCATGAATGAACGTTTAGCTTTACCAGGACCTGTCATCAAAGTAAATTGCAACAAATGATCGAAAATATTATTAGTATCGACCCCACAAAACCAATCCATTCACGCACATGCTGCCATAATGTTGCAAAAGTTGTGCATGTAAGAAATAAGTGTTCGGCCGTTTCAACGTGGCCACATCCTGAAACACAATAAGCCATTGATGTTGGTATAACCCTGCAACTTGGCAGGTTAACTTTCATTGGTAAACGATCCTGAATTAGCTGCCAAGCAAAAACCAAAACCTTCTGAGAAACCTGATGATGCCAAACCAACTCCAAAGGTGTGTCCATAGTGGGTGTAACACCGTTTGTCAGTATATCATAAGCACCATGCACAGTATAACCCCCAACAGGGTCCGAGAGCCACACTCATTTATCTGAAACATTAGGGAAAATAGAGACATCAAATAGTAAAGTTCTACACTCCTCTAACAAATCCTCCTCCCACGCCCACAACCTGCAGCGCCATCTTCGTCCCTCCCTTCCATGCATAAGACCAAGAGAGAACAAATTAGCCACTGTAGCATCTTTGTTCTCAGCTAAGTCAAATAACCGAGGAAACCACACATAAAGCGGAGTACCCCCAATCCACCTATGAGTCCAGAACAGCGTTTCATGGTTTAGTCTTTTTTTAAGGAATTTCAAGGTTTAGTTAATGACAAGAATTCATGTTTTCAAATGATCTTTTCTTAGACAAAAATTTGTTTCATGGTTTAGCTAATGGCAAGAATTCATGTTTAGTTTACGGTCTCACATTCTAATGATTAATTTATAAATCAAACCGTATACAAATACTTGTCTAATCTCTTACTCATAGTCTCAATTATAAACAACTTTTTACTTTTTAACTTAATGGAATTAACGATGCATGTGATATATAATATGGATCAGATACATCCTTTATTTAATACATTTAGTTACTTATAATTGATACCAAAAAGAGTTTATTTTGAAAAATCAAACATACTATTAATAATCACTCTACTTGGGTTTCACAACTATACATTGGATTCGTCTATCAAGTATAAAACCTACAAGCATTTCATCCAAACAATTTCATTTAATAAAATAGTGAGTATTATAAAGGTTCAAAAAGGAGTCTCACCAATATTTTTTTTAATAAAAAAGAGGGTCAAAGCCCAAAAAGGGGAGTCTTGCCTTATTTTTAATAATAATAAGAATTTTCTTAACAAGTGTTTTAAGAATATTTATTAAAAATTTTAAAAAAGGAATAATTTAAAAATTTAATGTTAAAAAAGTTACATTTTAAATTTTTAATATGTTGAATGCCAGACAAAACTTCCTTGTAGTCTTTTGCAATAATACAATCAATAATAACAAGTCAACAACTTGGGTCATGTAAAAAGGCAATGTGAAGGTGGCGAAGGAGGTACCCAAAGACATGTACAGGAAGTCCTTGCTCGTTTGACAGGGAGTTTGTTAGTCAGTTAGACTGAAATTCATTTCTGTTAGGATTGGTTATTTCCTTTATATACATATTTTTCTCTTTTCATCTCATCTCAACAACGCCATTCACCACATTCTTTCATGGCTTCTTGGAGGCGTTTCATTACGCACCACCTCACTTCTTCAATCCATCAAGCTCGAATGCAGGTATACATTTTCTTTTCTTTTTTCTTCAATTCCATCATGCATATTTCAATATATATGTCTAATGAATACAAGTTCACCAAAAACTATATATAGGGTCTGTTCTGTTTTGATAAACAACTTATTTGCAGCTTATAGGACATGCACTTATGTATAAGCTCATATGACTTATTTTTATAGAAAAAGATAAAATGAAGTTGAATTGTTTTTGTATAGGCTTAATAGCAGTTTTAGCCCTCTAACTTTCCCAAAGTTGCAATTTTGGCCCCTAAGAAAAAACACTTGAAAACCGCCCCCTAAGTTTTGCAACTGTAGCAGTTTTGGCCCCCCAAGACAAAAAAAAAAAAGCACGTGGCACCTCACTTGGGGTACCACATCAGCGTTGACCGAGTCAAAATTGGACTTGGGGGCCTAAACTGCCACAGGTGCAAAACTTAGGGGGCGGTTTTGTAGTTTTTTTTTCTTAGGGGGCCAAAATTGCAACTTTGGGAAAGTTAGGGG
>Ga0315915_1006801_pt1 | contig 13878 bp, 11 predicted proteins | sample MpolbnodulesMG_FD_207738 | JGI IMG/M metagenome (GOLD analysis project Ga0315915, IMG submission 207738) | Medicago polymorpha root nodule microbial communities from Los Angeles, California, United States - branched nodules | ecosystem: Host-associated > Plants > Roots > Nodule | place: USA... | reverse complement strand
AACACACACTATATTAATATATATATATATATATATATATATATATATATATATATATGTCTGATTTTTTTTATAATAAAAATAGATTGTTGTTGGTATCATTTAAAAAAAAATAGATTTTTTTTTTGTTATATTGTTGGTGTCATTGAAATAGATAATCCTGGTTAGTTTGGTTTGTTGTAACTTGAAAGCAACAAATATTTATATCTTTAGTTTTAATCAAAATTTCATAAAAAAAACCCCGTTCATAATTTTCAAACGTTAGCGCAATAAAAAAAGTGGAAAGACAGACACGTGAGTTCTCATCTTTTCGCTAGTAAATACAATAAAAAGGGAAATATGACATAGCTAGTATTGATTATTATACTATAAACCTAATTATTTAATAGTTATAGTAGATTGTGAGATTTCCATTGGATTACTTTCAAAGCAAGCTAGAAAGTGCCCTAAATATACAGGTGAAAACAAGTAGATTTGACACTTATCAACTCTCTCAAATTCATAACTTTGTTTATTCTCAAACAAAACACCATCAAAAAATAGTTTCAACACAAGTTCAAACATCTATTGTGCATAATACTTTCGAGGTTTATGATCAATCAAAAACTCTAAATCAAATCATTTCAAGTTTGCATGATTGATGAAAACACAAGTTCAAGATTAAATCATACCAGTAGCAAGAAATGAATCAAAGCGTGAATATGAATTGTTTGCTCATTCAAAGCAATGTTTCAAATTTTCAAATCAATAATCAGTTAAACAGAATCATAATCCCCATGAACTGTATATACTTAAGAAGGTGGTGTTAATCTCAACCAAGACAATGCATATACAACAAATCAATTTTAAAATACATTTAAGCAACATCACAAAATATGCAATCAATCACGGATCACTTAGATCGTTATTAGGGTTGTAACGTGGCCTGGCTATAAAAAATTCTTCGTTTTTCTTTGGATTCAAAAAAACTCTAAGAAAAAGAGAGCATTTATTTGCTATTTACAACTACCAACACATCATATATTCACTCTCTTTTTCTTACCACTTCCAATACTTTCTATTGGTGATTCTTTTCCTTTTATATACTTAAAAACTTTTCTTTTCTTTCTCTATTATGAAGATTTTTCTCTGATTACAAGATAGCTTCAATGCTTTTTTTGTCTTTTCATTTCTATCACCAATTCTCACATACTTGGTTTCTCAAATCATTTTTCTTTTTGTAATAAACAACTCTCCCTAACATAGATGAAACCCTATTTAGAATAAATTTTCTCCTATCCTATGACAAGAGGACATGAAATTTATTTTTCTTTTATTAGTTAAGGGTTATAATTTTAAAAACAACATTTTTCATTTTAAGGCCCAAAGGGGGTAGCAATGGATCACTATTTCACAAGGTAGGTTTTATTTGGTCAAATAGTTTTTATTTTTATTTTTAAACAATTTGGTCAAATAGTTAACACACGACCTTGATCAATTCATTCCACGACGTCATACACGTTAAATAATGGTAAGATTCGTGCAAAATCAACTTAATAATATGCAATTGTAGTGAGTTCATTTTTTGTATTCCGATTAAGATCGAACTTTTCATATTTAAAACTCTATTTTTAGACTATAAAAAGAAGAAATTTTCTTTAAATATGGATTGTTTGATTTTAATGAGATAACCAGAAATGCTTCGACTACATGATTGCATACAATATGCATCCCAAATAATAGAAACCAACATCAATCACTATTTTTTTAGGAACCATAAAGTTATTTGTACTTAAATAAATTTCTCAACAAGCGCAAACTTTTTTCTTATAATTGATACAAGAGTGACAAAGTTAGTAAGCAGTGATTCGTAACTTTAAAGATTTGATCAAGTGGTAAAAGGAGATGTCTTAAATCTAGAGGTTTTGGATTTGAGTTTCGTCTTTTTTTTTTTTTTATGGTCAAGTGATTCATGGAGATAAATGTGAAAACTAAAAAGAACCCATTTAGGTTGGCCGGATGGTATATTGACTTAGATGTAGGAGTGTGCTCCTCTTTGGATTTGATTCTCTCCAGTATCAATATAAGTTGGATAATTTAGTTCCTTAAAGAAGAAGAAAAAAGTGTGAAAAGTGTAAATGAAAGACTTCTTTTGAGAATAGGGAGGACTAAACTTTTTTTTTTTTTGAGGGATGGGAGGACTAAACATAGTGTGGATTAATTAATATTAGTATTTAATATAGTTGGGGTTTTCTTCCTGTGAGAGTCCAACACGAAACCGATTTTCTGTCTTCCCGCTGCGCCTCCTTTAAACCCTAATATCTATCTTCCTCCAACAAAACAGAGAACGCCATTTACTTTTCTCTCAAATTTACACTGTCAGTTTAAACTGTTTCCATATACGCTGTTGGTCTTTCGTTTTCTGCTCTATTTTTGCAGATTAATAGTATATTTCAGCAAAGATAGTTGATCTACAAAAATCAGTAGTTCTGAATACACGAGGTTTTCTTCTTAATTTCCCTTGTTTTGGCTAAACAGTTTTATTGTTTCACATCATGAAATATTAATTAAATTGTTTTTATTGTTGTTATGACAGTTGCAATGTTTTTGGTTGCTTAAGATCAAGGAATATTGATTCAAAATATTTAATGAAAACATTATTAAGTGACAAACTTGAAATTAGTTCTTAGCTCATTCCAAGTTCTCTCACTGTGATTATTTCTCTGGTTTTTAAATTGTGTTTGTGATATGTATAGTTTCATCAGGCAACATGTTAGATTTCTACTGCCACTATGGTAGAAACTGATGTAAAATTGATTATCACTTTTATATATAGATGCATAGCTTGTGCAATGAATGTCAATTAATTGTGTATGTGAAGGTGTAACAGATAATATGAAGAATTAATGGATTCCAGTAGAAATCATCTTTTCTTTCTTGTGATTCGTAGTATTAGATATTTTATCAGTGTGTATCAAAGAAAAAATATAAAGTTAGGCAAACTAGTATCTGTTTACTTTATGAAACCATTTTCTAATAAAGGGAGATTATTGAAGTGAACATTATGATAGAGAAAATATGAAATCCTAGCTAGGGATGATACATACATTTAATGTTGGGTACTAGAGTAACAAAATATTATCACGTGGCTAAAATAAGAGACCAAAAAAGAGGAATTGTACACACAATATTTACGTGGAAATCCCTCAATAAATAAGGAGAAAAATCCACAGGGCAAGAGTAGAGAACTTTCATTAAGTGGATGAAATTACAAGACCTTTGATCTCGAAATACAAGGAGAGACAAATTAGTTTGGGTAAGAGTGTGATGTCTCTCTCACTTGTGTGGTTGCTCTGGCCTAGATGTGGACGGTCCCCGGGCTCCCCTCGTGACCCAACATTTAAGGAAATAATGAAATTGTATTCTTTTCAATTTTCATTGTTTCTAAAAATGGCACACAATTGTTTACTTCAAGAGTTTATTATCATTGTTAGCAAGTAAGCTAGGGATAGAACTGACGATAGAATTAGGCGATGAGAGCGAGCTCAAAAGAAATCAAGGGAGATAGGTCTCTATACATAAGTTTTATAATTTTGAAACTATATTAAATCCTAATGCAAATGGTAGTAATTTAAGAGATGCATTTTATGATATGAGATTAATAATACATAGTATATCACATTCATGAATAAAAATGATCTTCTTTGCTATAAATGGGAGGTCTTGTAAAATGTTGTAGCATCTCAATCCATATACAGCAAGTGTGTGATCAATTTTGTGAGAGAGTTTCTTATAATGATAGTGTTTTATCATTTCTTGTAATAACTCTTAAATGAGAGTGTGCTTAAATTTGTAGAGTGATACACAGTATAATTCAGGTTAGTTGCTCAAGATATGCAAGAAGTGTCTAAGCACATAAACTTTTTGTTCTCTTACTGTTTTCTTGGTGTATGTATTCTTATCTAAGATATTTCGTATCTGCAGATTTTCCCTAACAAAATGGAAGATCAAAGTAGTGAGTTTATCACCATTTTAAGGGTATGTGTTGGCACCTTTTATCTGTCATGTTCTTTTTTTGTTCAATGGATACTAGTACTCACTCTTTCCAGCTCAAATTACCAATAAATTTTTGTTTCATGTGAAAATAAAAAGAAAGATCACAAAACCTAAACACGCTGAGCGGATTAAGCGATGATGTAAAAATTCAAAAATCAAGAAAGAAAATTACTGAAATTAACAACTTGATTTGAACTTGCTGTTGCTGCTTGTACTTTGATTATCAGATATTGTTAGAAGTTGCTCAAGATATTCAACTCCCAAGTCCTCTAACACCAAAACACTTGATCCTTCTGATTCATCTTGTTTCCCTGCTTTATTATTCTTTACACCTTTTGATAACATCTTTCTTTGTTCATAGTGCCTTTCTTTAAGAGCAAGTGCAGGTGAAGATCCTTTTCTGCAATCATATTGAATCTCTTGCAAAGATTCTTTGACCCTTTGGACAGAAAAGTTGAGCACAGCATTATTACCTCTCATTGAAAATGCAGCTTGATCATAAGCTAAAGCAGCATCTTCAGCACTATCAAATGTTCCTAGCCAAACTCTTCTTCCTCCTCTTGTTGTATCTCTGATCTCTGCAGCAAATTTCCCCCAAGGTCTCTTCCTCACACCTATATATGATCTTTCTTCTTTAGTTTCAAAGTTCTTCACTAGTTCATGATTTGGTTCAGTTTTTGTTGGTCCTTGTTGGTCAACCATGTCAAAGGAAAGATAATCATGAATATTAGGGTCATGATGAAATGGTTCACACAGAATATTAGTAGGATCTTGTTGCAACATTTCCAAATCTGGGTTTTGGAAAAAAGAGCTACTCATCGTATGCATTAGGAAACTGCTTTCTGTTTGGTTCTTATAAACTTCTGTCTTCCACTCTTGGCTATAACTTACATTACCTTATTTAACATGTCAATTTGGATTAGTCTAATGATAGTTTATTGAGAGAATCTAAATCTATTAAGGAATCTAATGTTATAAAACTTATGCTCAGATTAAATATTTTAGAAGGAGGGTTACCCATAATGGTAATATATGTTGAGGAAAATTTTAATTTCACATTGATCATCCATGAGATTTTGGGTGCATGTTTGAGCTGAAAAATGATTTCCTATTGATTATTTAAATAATTATCCGCTCAAAATTTATCATTAGTTTTAATTTTTTTATTTAATTTTACATTCTGTCAAAAAAGAAATCACTGTATGTGTATATAAATAGAAGTCATTCAACTCCTTAGTATTTTTTTTTTAATCTTAAGTTTTTGTCTCTTTTGCTTAAAAGAAACTCCTTTTTTTCCTCAAACAAATAGCATTGGAGTTCTTCTTTCGAGAAATGCTAAAAAAGGCTAAAAAAATTGGAATTCCAATGAACGAGATATACACCAGAAATATTTATTATAAAGAATTCAGACATATACACCAAATAAGCATCTATCATCCCTAAAATTATGAAGTACTAGGTTGAAAATAATTTTAAAACCTTCTTAGCTCTGAAGCCCCCAATACTCTAAAAATGGTGAAGAATCGTGTCCGACACGTATCTGATACCGATACGCTCCGATACGTCCCGAAACGCTTATCAGAGAAGTATCAGACAATTAATATTTATTTTTTTGAAATAAAAGACCGATACGTGCCGGATACGGCTAACTTGTACTCCGACACCGATAGTTCTGTGTTACATATAGTTCCTTTTTAAAAAAGAAAAATAAAATAATAAGAATTAAAACTAAAAGTCTGGCATCGCTATCAAAAACATATTGTTTCTTCTAATCCAAAAAAATAGGGTTTCTCGTCACCACATAGTAGTGATAGCTATTCCCTGTTTTAACCATTACCATTGATTGAATTCTACTTTGTTTCTCTTCTCTCTAATGCTATGTTTCTTCTGTTCTTCTCTCTAATTGGGAAAAAAAAACGGGTTGTTTTCAATATATATTAGTGTTAACTATTAAATAGTCAACATTAGACAAATGTGTTCTCTTTTTTACGGTACTTATGATGTTCTCTTTGGATGGTACTAATGATGTTTAGCTATATTCTATCGTGCGGAAAAAATATGTAATTGTCACTTGTTTTGATCATTTTCATTAATGTAAATGTTTGTTTATCATCATTTTTAGTTATGTTTATACACTATGCACTTATACTATTAATTTTATATTTATTTTTTTAATAACGTATTGAGGCCGTATCGTATCGAGAATTTTGAAAAATTTCTCGTATCACCGTTCAATATCGTATCGGTATTGTGTCAGGTATCGGGGGCATCATAGCTTCTTAGCCAATAATAGCACCGCCGCCTTGAAGCTTGAACTAAGTTGACCAAAATAGAATTTCGATCCAAACAAACATATCACATGTCCCACCTCCACTAAATTTATGTCTACCACATGTCCTTATATATGATCTTTTTAAAGAATAAACCTTCCGTTTGAAAATTTAACTTTATTAACTTCCACATACGAGGTTATACCATCATGTACGAGGTTTTCTTTTGGACCAAGCCACATATAGGAGGTTCAAGCACTTTTTTTAACATTAATTATTAATATAGTAATATGGGCTAAAACAAACACCTACATAATGAATGTGTTAAAGAAAACTCATGGCCGAAACACTTGATACTGAATAAATTTATTTTGTGATTTGATTTTGTAGACCGACATTTGTGGCTGAAATATATAAATCAATGTTAATGAAAGTATTTATTTATTCTTCAACATATTTTAGCATAGTAAATTGCTTAATGTTTTTATTTTAGCATAGTTAGTGGCCGAAACATTTATGATGTTAGCTCTAGTGCTATAAGCTCTATTGCTATAGGCATCAATATAAGTTGTTTATCCAAACGGAGCTATGCTACAAGCTCAATTAGCTCAACCGTCAGTAAGATGTTAGTTATCAAAGATATATTTATTTTCTCAACAGTCAGTAAGATGTTAGTTCTCCACGTCTCTAGGTGTCAATGCATGTAGTTCGAATTTTCACTATTATGCTTAGAATTGAGAAGTCTGAGATGATTCAAGGAAGAATTGATGATGCGGTTATAGTTTTAGGTTCTCTTTTATTTAATCAATTCCCTTGTTGGTGTGTGAGGTTATGCTACATTTGAACTCGATCCATTCTCATAGTCTATTCTCTTCTTATTGAATGTTGGGCTAGTTGTTCTGTTGTGGAACATTACACTTTGTTTCGATTGAAGCTCTTAAACTAAACTAGTTATTTTAATTGTTTCATTGTGCTTCATAGTGGAATGTTTCTAATATTATATGTGTTCATAAGATCTCAGAGCTTATCATGGTTTTGTTGGTTGATGTAAAACTTTTGTGCATCCAATTTTTATTCACGTGTAAATATTAGTATCGTCTCCACGGGGACTAGTGCATATCATAAACCGTTCAACGTCAATTATCATCTCAAATTTATGGTTTAAAAGTTTGTTTGTTTATAAACTAATCTAACTAATTTACATTAAATTAAATAGAGACGAGATAGGGCATATAAGGCTTAGGGTTAGAATTCGTCAACCAAGCGTTACATATGTATTCTCATGATCACATAAACAGATTCTAGCTTTTAATCGATATTATCACAATCACTCGAAAACATCATTCATGTCTAAATAATTTCGTGATTTCAATTGTATCGTTTAATCGACGATTTCTCAATCTATTAAACGATCCAATAACATTAAGTTCTTGATATTTAAAGCGATTACAAAAACCTAAACCCTATGTCTAGAATAAAAGCCTTGATAGATTATTATTCTAACCCTAGATTCAAAAGTACATTTCAATATCATTTCAAATCATGAATAAAACATAAAACACAAGAATAATAACAATATCAAGTAAAATATCTGACACCCAAATGGGTAGATTTAGCTACATATTTTCATAGCAGCCTTGCAAAAAGGGAAGAAAAGATGAAGATTTAAAGACAAAATTCTTGATTTCTCTACAAATCTTGTGAAAATCCACTTCTAACACTCTCGCTTTGTGTTTCTCTCTCTAAAATGCCCCTTCTCTCTCTAAAATATCTGAAAATATCATAACATATCCACAAAATGATATAAAAAAGCTATTTATAGTAGGCTAAAAAGTGACAACTCGCTAAACGAGTTGCATCTCGCTATAGTGAGTTGCCTTGCTGCACCATAGGATGACTGCCACATAACCTTCTCCTAAGCCACCTTAACTCGTTGTGGCGAGTTGGCCTTCAAAATTCAAGGCTTTCTAGAGTTTTCTCGCTTCTTGCTCGCTCTGGGTTCGCTGTGGCGAGTTGGCTTGTTGTGGACTCGCTGTTGGCATGTTGAAAGCGTGAAATCCTGGGAGTTTCTGCCATTTTTTCGCTTTGGGCAAGTTCAGCTCGCTGTGGCGAGTTGATCTTTGCATTTTTGATGATTTCTTTGGTCCTTGCTTGTAGTTTCCAGCACAAATGGGTAGAGTAAGGCACATAAAGCATAATTGGCATTTCTTCATCAATTTGTAGTTTTTCCTTAGATAACTTGTAAAACAAGTAACTAAAGTGTCTAAAATAACACATAAAATATATCAATTTCTAACACTTATCAATGGTAATGGTTGAAATTTCTCAGCCAACCTTTCAATTTAGGAAGGAAACTTATGTTATTATTTTTCTCAAATTTTAGGTTGCTGGACAAGTTGAAATTGAGTATGTACTAGAGAAGGCTGACCCAGATAAAGGCAGGGATGAGGAATTTGGATTAGCATCTTATTGAAGATGCTGGTAGGAGGTTATTGCTTTGCTCCTTATCCGACACTGTTTTTTTTTGTTGATAAATCCGACACATCTTTATATTTAGAGGATAGCATAATGAACATGTGGCATAAGGGGATTGGGGGGGGGGGAAATGATTTAATAATTATAGGGAGTATATTAGATGGTGTCGGTGGAGCATATACTTTGAGGCATGAGCATTAACAATTGGGTGTTAAGTTTCAACTATAAAGAGAGATGCGTTGCTTTTAATTTTATTTTGTTGTACGATTAGTGCACTTGAATCTTCTATAATCGCTTAATTATGTAAAAATTGTATCTTCTATCATTTATATTCTTATAGTTTAAGAATGCACTGAAATACATTTTATTTTTTGAATAAATAAATCAATTTTATGTGGATACCTGCAGAAAATAGTTTCATGCGGATTTTCCTGCGTTGTTTGATGTGACATACTTGCAAATATATTCGCAGAAACAATGCTTTTATTGGAAGAAAAACTCCTTAAATACTGACCAAATGTTTTATGCGGATTTGTTCACATGTCCTGCGGATCATAAAATCCTCAGTAAACAATTACCCCTAAGGTATTACATGGGAACCTAAATCCTAAACAAAATCAACACGAAACGGATTTTCTGTGGAATAATCACTAAAATCTGCACGTAATTCTGCAGAAAAGTCAAGAATTTTTAATAGTGTTACAAATGTTTTTTTTGTTCTTCTAATAAATATTGGTTTAGAATCTCATTATATAAAAAAATAGAATCTGAATCATATTTGTTGTTCTGCTCTTACACATGATTCTCACTATTATTTTGTTGGGTAATTAAGTAAATCATCTTTATAAATATTCAAAAATTTATTTTTAGTCTCTACAAAATAAAATTATACTTTTTAATCCCAGTAAAAAATTTACGTCAGCATTTTCGACCCCTAAAATGCTAAAGAAAAATATCACAGGGACTAAAAAGTGCGATTTTATTTTGTAGGGATTAAAAACAAAATTCTGAATATTTATAGGGATCATTTACTTGATTAATCCTATTTTGTTTGAATGCTATTCTCTCACTTACCTATCTAATTTAGTAAATGTTTATTTTATCCAATCAAAATATAACTTCTAAACCTATTTGGGGTTAACCCGTTGGCTTGGGATCTTAGAGTTTGCTCCTCCAAAGGTCTCAGGTTCGATTCTCTTTGATGTCAATTTTGGTGGGCTAAGTCCATACAGAGCTTGCTCTGGCTTTAAACGGCCCCCGCAACTGGACGGTGGGATTGATCCCCTCGGATTAGTCGATTTTTGGATTGAATACCGAGTTTTAAAAAAATAAAAATAAAAAATAGAACTTCTATTTATATATATTAACATCTAAAATTAGTGTTACCTTCTTGGTGTGTCGATCATTATCGTGCGGAGCTACTTCTTAATAACAGCTTCTTACAAAATAGTAGAATATTTAATGCGTGGTCAGCCAAAGATAAGTCGGTTGTTGAGATAGTTGTCGATGAAGAAGGTGTAAATTATATATGTGAAGTGGAGTTAAACAAGAAGATTGTTGCGATGGGAGGAAGAGCTATAGTGAATATTTGCAATGGATTGGTATTAGGGGTTCATAGATAGGGGTGGTCATTGTTCGAAATGGGATGACTCGAGTTACTACTCACTTAGGATGGGTTGTAAAGTGAGGATTATGATGGGTGATTGGAAAGAAAAAAAAAACATTTGAAATTTGTTGAGTATTTTGAAAATAGAGGTGTTGTCGTGAAGACTTTTTCAAAATAAAATCTCCACGAAGGATAACTCGAAGGAAAAGAGGTGTTTTCTTGAATATTGGAGTTTGCGATGAGCCTAAAACTGAAAACCATAATGCTAGGGTGGATGAGTGAAAAGTTGTTGTTCACACATGTTATAAAGCTGAAAAACACAACTAAATGACTATAATATCTTTTGGTAGTTAATTGCCGTCGAATTCACTATTCCTCGGCAGTTAAGTGTCGAGGCGCTGTTTCATCAGATGAAACAGCCACCTGCTCCCCCTACACACTATTTCATCATCACCTTTCTTTCCTCTTCCATCTAAACCCCCAAATCCAATATATGTTTCACCAAATCTTGCTCCAAAATCATTGAAGCATCAAGCATAGGAGGTATCAACACACTTTTGACGTAAAAAAAAATGTATTAAGCATTTTAATCGGTTTACTTGTAGCTGTTTTTGGGGTTTTTGATGTCAGTTTACGTAAAACACTGACATGGGATCCTCTACAGTTTACTACCGAGTTATGGGGGCATCAACAGTTAACTACCGAAGTAATTTCGGCAGTCAACTGCCAAGGAAAACTGGGCAGTTTTACTTAGCTACTGCCTCTTTTTCCAAAAAAATTTAGATGTTTTTTTTTGTTTTAATTCATTATGTCATTGATGTTTATGCATTAGTTAGTTGTTAATCCATAGTTTTGTGTTGTTTAATTATAGTAATGGTTAAGAACGCGGAAGATGATCCGGGAGAGACAAAACTAAATTTTGTCGATAAATTCAGAGATATCAAACTGCCTAAGGTTGAAACCAAAACAAACATTGATGGAGCTTCCATCCATATTGAAGCTTCTAAATATGTTGACTCTGGTGTCCTCCCACTTCATGCCAATGAAGTTGACACCACTAGGTTTTTTTTCTAACGACGTTAAATGGAAAAATAGGGATGACTTCCTTAATTGGGTACGTCGTCAAGCAAATAAGGCGGGATTTACAATTGTTACACAAAGATCAAGTTTGATCAATCCAATGGTGCGACTAGTATGTGAAAGGAGTGGAGAGTCCCGGAAAAAAAAAACCGAAGTATGAGTCAACAGGCTCAAGAAAATGTGGGTGCATGTTCATTGTTAGTGGATATCTAACTAGGCAAACAAACGAATGGAGATTGAACATTCTTAATGGAGTTCACAACCATGCGATGCAGCCGGCTTTAGAAGGACACATGCTTGCCAGTAAATTAAAGGAGGATGACAAGAAGATTGTACGTGACTTGACCACGAGCAAGGTGCATCCAAGAAATATTTTGATGAATTTGAAGAGAAAAAGACAACATTGCATGACAAATATCAAGCAAGTATACAATGAACGTCAACAATTATGAAAGTCAAATAGTGGTGACAAGACGTCGTTGCAGTTTCTAATCTCAAAGTTGGAGGAGCACAACAATGTTTATTTCTCAAGAACACAAAGTGAAAGAACTAGTATTGAAAATATATTTTGGGCTCATCCAACATCCGTTAAGTTGTTTAACAATTTTCCAACGATTTTGGTAATGGACTCCACCCACAAAACCAATATGTACAAGATGTCAATGTTTGAGATAGTTGGGGTCACCTCGACCGATTTGACATATTCTAGGGTAAACTTCTTACGCCAAAGATGAATATGTCTAGGGTGGTCGTGACTGACAGAGATACGTCTTTGATGAATGCGGTTGCAAATGTTCTCCCCGAAAGTTATGCAATGAATTGTTAATTTCATGTGCAAAAAAATGTTAAACAAAGGTGCATCTTAGACTATATATACCCTTTCGGAAAAAAGAATGGGAAAGAGGTGAAACATGGTGATGTAGTGAAGATTATAATGAGCGCATGGAAAATTATTGTTGAATCGTCCACTCAAGAGTTATATGCAAATGCATTAGTGGAGTTCCAAGATGTTTGTAGTGATTTTCCAATTTTCCTAACCTATGCCATGGCCACCTTGAATGAAGTGGAGGAGAAAATAGTGAGGGCATGGACATACCATGTGTTGCATCTTGGTTGCAGAACCACCAACATGGTAGAATCGGCTCATGTTTTAGTAATAAAATATTTGGACAATAGTGTGGGTGATTTGGGTACTTGTTGGGAGAAAATATATGATATGTTGGTGCTTTAGTTAACTGCGATACAAACATCATTTGATCAGAGTGTTACCGTATTGGAACATAGATTCAAAGATGTCACTTTGTACTCTGGGTTAGGGGGTTATGTGTATAAATATGCTTTGGATAACATTGCTTTGGAAGAGTCACGTTGTAGGGGAACATTGTGTATGGACGTGGAAATTTGTGGTTGTGTTCAAAGAACATCGTACGGGCTACCATGTGCATGCTTTATTGCTACTAAAATCTGTGAAGACAAACCTATTTTATTGGATAAGATACACCATCATTGGCATAGGTTATGTATGAGCCAAGAAAGTAATGAAGATGGTTTTTCTGTCAAGGATGAGTGGAATGGTCTTCAAGAACGTCTCAAGAAAGTCCCTTACCAAATGAAGCTTGAAATGAAAGAGGTTTTGCAGAAGTTGGCATTTCCTGACACCACCATGTTGTCTTCACCACCACGAAAAGTACCAACCAAGGGAGCCAAGGAAAAAGTGGATATTGCGAGGTCTAGAGCAAAAGTGACATCGACTAGTCGAATCCCTTCTTCATCGGAGGTTGTTGATTCCCAAAATCCAGATAGTCAATTGTCACAGTCACCAACAACTTCATCATTTTCTAAAAAAAAGGGTGCTCGTCTTGGTAAAACATCACGTTCCCCACTTCCACCACCTACTCGGTATCCAAAGCCTATTCCGGTTCCAATCGGTTCGAACGTCTATTCCTGTTTTGAGCCCTATTGATTATATGCCAAAGTTCATGGTTCCATTTATTGAAAAATGGTGGATGTTATAGGCGATGGACATTGTGGATTTCGGGCTCTAGCTGAGTTCATGGGATTGACCGAAAAAAGTCATATCATGATTCATAGACATCTTATTCAAGAGTTGAAAGATCATAGAGATGATTACGTGGGAGTATACGCGGGTGAGGATCGTTATCACTGTTGAAGCAAAAATCTTTTTGATGAATGTTTTAATGATAACAAACCTCGTGGAATAAATGATAAGTTTTATGAATGGTGATCTACTGATGTTTGCACTTGAGTTTTTGTTAAAAAGAACAAGAATCACATAAGTGGATAAGCTAGAAGCCACCCACATTGATAAGTGCATTATAACTACTCAACAATGAAAGAATGAGTATATCATCAGTTGAATCAACACCATCATATCTCCATGAAGATTCATAG
>Ga0315915_1006800_pt1 | contig 13879 bp, 7 predicted proteins | sample MpolbnodulesMG_FD_207738 | JGI IMG/M metagenome (GOLD analysis project Ga0315915, IMG submission 207738) | Medicago polymorpha root nodule microbial communities from Los Angeles, California, United States - branched nodules | ecosystem: Host-associated > Plants > Roots > Nodule | place: USA... | reverse complement strand
ATTTGTTGGTGTTTATTAAATAGTATTCATTTCTATTTAAGAATTTTGAAAAGTAGTGTGACATGCCCGTTTTGTCGATTGAACTCTGATTATTTATGTAATATTTAAGTATGGGATAGCGGGGTGTGACAGATCCTTTAGGGAGCAGTACACAATAATATATGATTATGCTCGTGAGTTATTGAGGTCAAACAAAGAGTCAACTATTTGTGTTACCACTAATTCATTCCAAGGCAGTGAAGAAGACCTTGAGACACCTGGAGCAGTTTTCTTTCCACATTTTCAAAGACTGTATATTTGTTTGAAAGGATGCAATGCCAGTTTTTTTAAGTGTAGGAGAGATATAGGGCTTGATGGTTGTTTCTTGAAGGGTTGCTATGGTGGGATGTTGCTGACTGCTATTGGAAGGGATCCTAATGATCAGATGCTTCCAGTAGCTTATGATGTGGTGGAAGGAGAGACAAAGGAATCTTGGAAGTGGTTCTTGGAGCTTCTCATTGCTGATTTAGGTGGATCAAGACTCTGTAAGACTTACACTTTTATTAGTGACCAACAAAAGGTAATTTTAATTTATTGTATCTGTATTTTTACTTAAATAATGTCTTTTACAAGTTAAACTTATTTTTCTATATATTTAACCTTCACAATTACATTGTAGGGTCTTTTGCCTGCTATGAATGAGTTACTTCCTGATGTTGATCAAAGGTTTTGTGTCAAGCATTTGTACAATAACTTTAGGAAAAAACATCCTGGAAAAAAGTTAAAGGAGTTGATGTGAAGGGCAGCAAAAGCAACCTATGAAAATGCATTTAATGATGCCATGAAAGAGATCAAGGATATAAGGGAAGAAGCATATGAGTATCTAAAAAACATTCCTGCAAAGCATTGTAGCAAGCACAAATTCACTGGTGATCCAATATGCGACACTCTAGTGAATAACATGGTAGAGACATTTAACTCCACTATTATCATAGCAAGATAAAAGCCAGTTGTGACTATGTGTGAGGACATCAGAGTGTACCTGATGGAGAGACGGGAAGTAAGCAGGCAGAAAGCTGCAAGGTTGGAGGATGGTGTGTTACCCAACATTAATAAAAAGATAGCCAAAGAGTCATTCACTAACAATTGGTTGGTCATGTATGAATACTAAATTTATGAATGCTTACTTTGTAGGCGTGCAACTGAGTTTGATTATGAAGTTAGGCATGTCCCTTTAACTGGTGACAAGTTTCATGTCAACCTGCAAAGATGGTCTTATGACTGTAGGAAATGGCTGCTGACAGGATTGCCCTGCTGTCATGCTATTTCATGTATAAAGAAGTTCGACATGAACATATTTGACTTTGTTCTAGATATCTTCAAGAAGGAGCAATATGTATCATGTTACAGTAGTTCAATTTATCCAGCTAATGGTCAAATTTTATGGCAAAGGACTGAGTACACTGGTCTTTAGCCACCACCCATCAAAAAGCAACCCGGTAGACCAAAAAAGAGAAGAAACAAGGATGCCAATGAATTGCTGGACAAGAGTCAGTTGAAGAGGGCAAGATGGGGACTAAGATGCAGTAGGTGTAAGCAGAGTGGACATAACAAGTCCACTTGCAAGCTTCCACCACCTCCACCACCACCTCCAAGTCAACACTCATGAAGCCAAAATCCAACTTCTGCTTATGGCACATTAGTGCAAAATCCACCACCAACAACCGTAAGCTCAACTGGAACATCAGTGCAACCTCCACCACCACAACCTGGAGGTTCCTCTCAGCAATAGAACCCAACTGGTGCAGCATCTATAAGGACCTCAAATCAACAAAAAAGAACCAGCAAAAGGAAGGGCAAGGAGAAGGTTTCATCAACACAACCAGGAGCAAACATGAAGAAGAAGAAAGTGTCTGCTAAGGCTAAGGGATCAACTTCAAGTTAACATTAGAAGTTCATAACCTTCTGCTAGGGACGAGATGTTTTGCAGCTATGACTAAGTGCCCCTATTTTGATGTAATGCCTATGTGCATATCTTTTGATGTAATGCTATATGACAATTTAGGTGATTAAGTTTATTTTTATGGTAATGACCAAGTACTACTTCATTATGGCCACTGACAATTTAGGTTCTTAAGTATATTTTGATGCTAATGACCAAGTACTTTATCATTAAGTATATTTTGATGTAATGACAATGTTGCTATTAATGCAAATTAGTTGGAATGAATCACTACTTTATGAAATTATCTATGATCATATTATTAGGGATTGAATCATTACAGGCATACTTCATTTGGTAGAATAATCATTTTTGGTCGAATTTAAGGACCATACCATTTCAACTTTCATACCATTTAAAACCAACAGATTAAGGACCATACCATTTCAAACCAACATTTTTAAGCAAAATAAAATACAGAGACATTCATTCAAGGCATAATCCATTGATCCATTCATTCATAATCCAACAATCAATGCATAATTCATTAATACAGAAACAAAATGCAACATATTTTTTAAGGCAAATATCATTCATTCATTCAGTGGATTTCATTACACAGTCAAGGATTTGAAAGCCAAAATACTATAGTCTAACATTCAACCTATTTCAAGTAAACATTACTCAACTGCTATTAACATTGCAACTTAGAATTGTTCCTAAGACTAGGCAAACACCAAAACAGCAAAATCCAAAAATCAGTGAAATTTTCAACCAAAATCTTGTCTTTTCAAGGACAATCTTCAACTTTGAAATTTTTTTCTCCAGTTTTGCAATCTTCATTTCCCTTTCATCATTGAAGTCTTCATCAACTAACTTGAAGAAACTACAGCCTTTGTCGTACTGATTTTTGTAGTTTCCATAACCCCGTAACTTTTTTCCACAATTTGGATTGTGACCATCAGTAACAATTCGAACAACAGTTTCTTCACCACACCTACATTCAAAAATTCCTCTCCTTCTCATATTCGAACCAACAGAACCAGACGACTGACTCATTTGCTTCAACATGTTTCAGATTCGAAGGCAACAACGAAGGCGATGGAGAGATTCCAATGGGATAACGAACCCTAATTTGTTTCAGAGATTCGAACAGATCTGAGGAGAAGAAGAGGATTTCAAAGAGAGAGAGAGAGAGAGAGAGAGAGAGAGGGAGGGGAATAACAGATATGAGGAACCCTAATTTTGGGTTTCTGAAGTTTTTTTGTCCCTTAAATACGTGCCACGTTGGATACCAAGTTGGATGCGCCACATATGCACTCACTGACGGCACAATTAGTTTTTTGACAGACAGACGTTTTTGACATTAGTTAGTAAAGATACTGGACCAAATTGATGATTTTAGAACTTATGGGACCAAAACGAAAAAGTGTAATTAGTTAAGGGACCATTGGATTAATTTAGCCATGTTCTTATTAATGTTAGAATTGCATCCAACAACTTTTAATAACAAGTTGTGTCATGACAACATAATAGAAAAATACTCAAATGAGCATATTCAAAAGAAAGGAAAATAAAGAAAGATGAAATGAAATGCAAATTGCAAAAGAAAAAGGAAAACAAAGCAAGAACAAAACAATATTAAATTGATGAAAGGAATGTAAATGATAATTGGAATCCATCTTTATCGGCCCTGAACCCGTTTGCCAACGCGGTGTAGGAGTTACAAGGCTTTTAAAAAATAGGATCCAACCTTTTGTTCTTATTTCAAACTGATATACTTAGAGTCCTACACTTGACATCATTACAAGACACTAGAAAATAACTTCCATGCACTCAAATTGTAACTTCATATTATTTCTCCTTATCTTTGGTCGAAAATACGGTATATCGAAGTTTGTATGCTTTTGGTCGAAATCCCTTAGCACTTTGCAGCATGTCGAAATAACCCATCTGACTTATCGAAGTCTTGCTTTCTTCCTTTAAATGTCTATTAAATTAAGCACTTCAAATCAATAACCAAAATCTCACGGGGGGTCTCTTCGCCTAGAAGAATTGCATCTTTGAAGAAAGTAACACTTCGACCTTACCATACAAACATTGCCATGGCTATTATTCCAATAAGAGCAGGATTATGGCAAAATGAACAAAGTAACATACCCCCTTTACCATCAACCAAAGTCTGTTTATTTTTTGGTATTAACAATAATATAATCTTTATTTAGAAAACGAGTCACCTTAAAGAGAAAAACTTATATAGCCACAAACAAAAATAAAAAGTGGTTAGGCATACACACATACCTTAAAAAAATTGAAAGAAAAAATAATTGAATGATGAGACTAAATTCTTTATCATTTATTTTCTTTTATCTATGTGAGTGTGTCTAACCACGTTTTATTTGTGTTTGTGTTCAAGCAAGACTTGCTCCACCCAAAATGATCATAGATGAAAAGAAAATTCATCACAAAGGAATCTACGAAATAGAAACTGTCATGGTAGTGGACACACTAAACAACAGTTCACTAAACAAACTATATATTTTTGTGAATTAAGGATAACCTAAGAGTAAAGTGTCCATTTTTTTAAAGGATAAAGAGTAAAGCGTCCTTGCCTCCTATGAAAAGAGAGTAAAGTGTCCTTTTAAATTTTGGTGACATAAGAGTAAAGTGTCCTGATTTACATTTTTTATCCTTAAAATAGTATTTGTTGAGATTACCAAACGGATTTTCAGATTTTTTAAGAGACCATCATGAACTTCCACTCCTAGAAAGGTATCAAAAAATAATATTAAATTCTTCTATATTAATCGCTATCAAATTGAAGCATTGTTTTTTGGTAGGCAGAAGCAGTGGCGCACCACCGTAGTGCTTGTGTATTACGTTCACAAAATCCCGACACAAATCTAATATGGAATTTTCTTAAGGTGGACCCCGCTACAAGCAACATGCACAGATAAAAAAAGACATAACATAATAATAGTTTAATGTTCAACAAATAAGAAAGTGCAACGTAGGAATTGTTCTACCCTGATGAGTTGGAATGGATTAGAACAAGTTTCTTATTTTTCACATTGAATGCTTCTTTGTGTAACGCTTCCATGCTTCAAGAGCCGTTTTTAAGGGATGAGTAACTGCCACATTGGCCTCAACGTTAAGTATAGTTTATGAGGTGGTTTATCCTTTCCACGTTGGATCATTAAAGGTAATCCATGTAATCCTATTCTTGTATGTATGCCAAGTGTACATTGTTAATCCTCATGAAATAAAAAAGGTAAAGTGTACATTTTTAATTGATTTTTTTGCTAAAAAAGTTTTCCACGCGCCGGTGCAGTAATCAACTTGGGCGTGTAAATCCAAACATAATCAACAAAAGAATAAATCCATGTCTTCTTTTTCATGACAGGGTAAATAATGTCTTCTATCTTGAGAACACTTGTGTTTTCCCCCACTGCATAGCATCATTAAGGAATATGGGTCTAGTTTTCATGTGGAATAATAAATTGACTAGTTACTTAAAATGTAAAAAATCGTTGGGAGAGACAGAACCCTTCTTTGGTGAACTAGGTCTAGAACCATTGATAGCTACCTGGTGAGTGGTGACTTAGCATTGTACTAGCAATAATTTAGATCATATAAGTTTGACTAATAATTGAAATAAAAAAACGAGCAGGGTGAATGTGATTAATAAGGGAATAAACGAGTAATTTAGCTCATAAACTAACTCTCGTTAATTTTGCTTAAGAAAAATATCCTTAATTTCGTTTCTAAACTATTAAAACAAATTAAAATGTCCATAAAATATACTTTCATCCATCAATTTGACCCATATAGTACACTTTAAGGCTTTTTAATTGATTTTAATAGTCTATAGACTGATTTGGTATGTTTATTCTATTTTTGACGTCTCCATTATTCTTGGATTTTTTTTAAGAAAAACCAATAAATATTTGATTATCAACTTAAATATTATTCAAGATATCCTTAGATTAAGACGATTTTAAAAAAATAAACCGTCCTACCAACCAAGTTTTTGTTCAAATTGGATTGAAATTGAATTCATTGCAGTCGGGTTTCACGCATTCAGGATAGAGATGACAATGGAAACCCTTTCGGTAGGTTGATATAATGCCCATCCCTATATCCGCGTATAAAAAAAAATCCCCGTACCCGAGTCCAGGTCCTCGTAGGCAACAAGTTTGGTGTCTGTCTCCGTATCCTATGAGCACCTAAGCACCCGTCTCGTGTTCATTGCCGACACTTTAACAACAACAAAAAACAATAAATAACAAAAAAACATCACAACATAATTAGAATATGATCCAAATTTTTTTAAATTCACTTATAAAATATTACACAACATAGTATTTAGTCAAATAAGAAACATCAAAAGTATAAAAAAAAAAAATAAAAATACATACGGCATTAAATATCAAAGACTTAAGGTTAATTAACTAATTTTAGTATTACAAAACTACAGTTATAGTATATATAATATGCAGAGTAACGGGTAGGGTGGGTACTAGAGTGGTCACCCCAACAATGCGGGTATTTATGTGTCCATTGTATACATTTTTTTGCATATGTTTATTCGGCTTGAGTACAATTGTCATCCTTAATTCAGGGTCATTAACGTTGACTTACTTCGATGATCCACCAATTGTTGCATCATGACGATTTAATAGTTCAGGATCATCTGATCCAAATCGTGTGGTCGAGATTGTTTAAATGATTAAGTTAATTTAAACTACACGATTAATAATTAACGGTTGAGATAAAAAACATCATGGTTTTTTTACAGCAACTTAAATTTTTGTTTTATATTTTAAAAAACGAAATATAAATCTAAATCATTTCATCTTGTTAAAAAGATTACCTCTGACCGACTAAGCGAAACGTGATCGTTTTTCTCGTGGTATAGTTAAGTAGTGAGGTAAAAAGTCCTTTGTCTTTGCTGACTAAGGGGAAAGAATGATAGCGCGTGTTAATAAAGATTAAGAACTTTCCGCGTTTGGTCCCGACCTGCCTCAGATCTTTTACCAATTCCTTAAATAAGACCACCCCTTGGATCTCAGAATCATCATTCCCATTTCCTACCCAAAACCATTAACTCTTAAAAAACACAAAACCTCACAACACATGGAAATGAATACCCAAACTACACCAATGGAGGTCTTACCCGAATACGATGTCTTTATTCACACTTCTGATGGCACACGCATTCCAGCCCACACAAGCATCCTGGTTAGTTTGTCTCCAATTCATTGTTTTTTTTAACTCGGTATCCGATCCAAGGACCTAACGATTATTAATCTTTCTTATTGTAAATCAATAATTAACAGGCCTCGGTATCTCCTGTTTTCGAGAACATTATTGATCAACCGCGTAAACACCGCAGCTCCGAAAGAATAATCCAAATTCACGGCGTTCCTTCCACCGCCGTAACCACTTTCATCGGCTACCTCTACTCATCCAGGTTTGTAGTAGTACTTGTATAATTATAATTTAACCGCGCTGTGAATGACAAATGACAAAGATGTCCTTGGTTTTTTACAGTTGCACGGAGGATGAGATGGACAAATACGGAATACACCTGTTGGCACTATCTCACGTGTACAATGTGCCGCAACTGAAACAGAAATGCATCAAAGGTCTTGTTCAACGGTTAACATCTGAAAACGTGGTGGATGTACTCCAACTCGCCAGGCTCTGCGATGCACCGGATCTCCGTCTCCGTTGTATGAAGCTACTCACCAATAACTTCAACGCGGTTCAGAAAACTGAAGGATGGAAGTTCCTCACCAAACATGATCCTGTGCTTGAACTTGATATCCTCCGCTTCATGGACGAAAGCGAAACGGTACGTCTAATGTTTTAACTGATCAACGACATATCTGTAGCACCGAGACATCTGATCAAATATATCTTTATCTTTATGCGGAGATTCAGCTGTTGTCGTTTCGATTCGTCTTAAAACTTATTTATTTATCTAAGAGAGGATTATTATTGTGTTATAGAGGAGAGAGAAATCGAGGAAGCACAGGGAGGAGCAAGGGTTGTATGCGGAACTTTCGGAGGCGATGGAGTGTTTGGAGCATATATGTACGGAAGGGTGCACCGACGTTGGACCTTACCATGTGGAGGTTGATAAAGAAAAGAAACCGTGTAGCAAATTCTCCACGTGTCAAGGGCTTCAGCTTCTGATTCGTCATTTTGCAACATGCCAGAAGAGGGTGAAGGGAGGGTGCTGGAGGTGCAAACGTATGTGGCAGCTGTTTAGATTGCATTCATATGTTTGCCAACAAACTGATGATTCCTGCAATGTTCCTCTTTGCAGGTTAGTTGTTTAATATTCTTGCCCAATGCAACTTACCATATTTTATTTATTTACATCAATCACATGCCTGATTTTTATTTTGATGATATAGATATATAATTAAATAATGCTAGAATTGTTTTATTTTATTTTTTAAGAATATTATCATAATCCTGGAATTAATTAGAATATTAGAGGGTGCTTTGTTTTTTAGACAAAAATATTAGAGGGTGTTAATAGTTGCGGTGATCACAAGATTCTCGTGATATCTTATGATGTCGATGAGTGATAAAACGTGGGAAAAATATAGCCAATGGTGATGGTTCTCTGGACATGGTCGGTCGTTTTTTTTTTTTTTTTTTTGGGAAAGCAAAAAAAGTTATGTCGATGACTATGATGATTAGAGGGTTATTGGTTATGATGATAGTGTGGGTGGTGGTCGGCGATAAGTAAAATATTGCTCATACAAATATTGTTGTGACTTTTTATTCCGGTCATAAATATAAGATTTTTTTTTATAAATAAAGCTGCTGTATTTGATTAAGGTTTAACTTTTTTGTTTATATATTTGAGATCGAAGGGAATAAGAGAGTTAAGATCGATTAAGTGAGATACTCCTAAACAGAAAAAAATTAAGGTGCAATTCTAAAATTATTAATACAAGATAATTGAGATAAAATGAGTCAATTTTTCCATAAACTCGATGATTCAATTTTGAATTCAAAAAATCAATTTTCACATCAAAGAAAAGAAGTTTGAGTCAAAAAAATAATTCAAAGAAAAGAAGTTCAATTTCATTTTTGTTTAGATGGATAAAATGGTCACACCAACACACTCACGGCATCCATTTTGGTCAAAATAGTTTCTTGCTAGCAATAGTTCATTTGTTTATTTAATAATATCAATAAAAAAGAATATTTGAACATGGGACTGAGATTGAATGTGTCCAGGGTAGAACATTATTTTATCTTTTCGTAATGAATTTACATTCTGAGCTGTGCTCGATTCATCGCATAAAGTCTCACCATTGATCATGTAGCAATATATACAATATTTTTTTTTTTAGGGAAAACAATATATACAATATTGTCACGTTGAAATTAAAGTGTCCGTTAATTCATTGTATATTGTATATGGGGGTCCAAGCATATATTGCAATGTTCAAACACGCAATTGTGTGTGGTTTGCATTGTTTGTTTTGTACCCTAGCTGAGTCTCTTGATATTTTTAGGGATTGGCCAACTTGCTTGCATTTTGATGCCGTTGGTCCATCGATCGTAGTCAATAATTATATTATATATCATTTATAACCTGCCCACTACTGTGTTAACAACCAAAGTATGTGGTCATGTCCATGACACCAACATCAGTGCAAAAGTTCAAATATCACATAAAAAGATTTTTTTTTTAAATCATATAAAAAAAAAAGGCACTATTCATCTTACAGACTAATTTTATAAAGATGAATCGGAAAAATATAAAAAAAAAATCTAATAAACATAGTGTTAGTAGTTACCCAAGTTATTATTAGCTACCACTTGGGAAGCATGGTTGCATGAACCATGCCAAACAAGTCTGTCAATTAGTGAAGGTCCCATCAATGACGGGTAGCCCTCAAAATTAAGAAATATCTATCTGGTGATGATAGTTTTTTGTTTTAGCCCATGTTTCTGTGTTTATCTTCTTGCAATCTCATGATAATGACAGTCTTGTTTTATCTTGCTGTCAATTTATTTGAAAATTTTGTCACAAACAATTAAGCTATTTTTTTGGGAATATGACAGGCAATTTCAATTGAGAATGGAGCAAGAGAAAAGGAAAGATGATCCCAAATGGAAACTACTAGCAAGGAAGGTGGCCTCAGCTAAAGTAATGTTTTCCTTGTCTCTCCCAAAGAGAAAAAGAGATGAAGAAATGAGAGTGACCATAGACAACCGTGGGATCAGATGTTTTGGTTACAATGAATATTGTAACAATAATGTATCGGACAATCGATGTGTTTCATGTTGATAGTGCCCTATCTTATTTTGAAAAGGGGTTTCAATGGTGTACGTAAGGTTATTGTTAGTGTTAGTGGCTCTTCAATTGAGGAATTAGCAAATTGAGTGTTTGCTTGAAATGTAAATTTTGGTGGTTGTAGTTGTGCGCAAATTGAACCTCATTTTGCCCTGTCATAAGATTCCAAGGAGGTTCTAAGCTTGTGTTACATTTGATTGATTATCTATGTAAAAAAAAAAAATCAAATGATCATTCATATAATTATTATAAATTTAGTGATTATTTGTTGGTATTTTTTTTAGTGATTATTCGGCTTCTATTATGTCATGACATGTATTTATCAATTAATAACTATGTACGAAGACATTCTTATGAAACTCTTCTTTCAATCGATTTTTTAAGGGGATTAATATTGTTCTTCACTTCTTCTTCATAACTCAAACCCACAATCGTTTGAGTGTAGATAAAATATCTTAACTAAATTGTGCTTCATTGTCTTTTTCCATTGATTTATTTTTAAACAAAAAACTTTGTTTTCTTTCTTTCTTTTCCTATTTCCTTACTAAACAACTAATAAATATTCATTTTAGACCCTATTTTATATTTCCTTCCCTTTTGGTGCCTAAGTGGGTTAGGCGTCTTCACATATCCCTGTTTATAATTTTTAGTGTTAATCCTTTAAAAACATTCAATTTTTTCAAATTCAACACCTCAACTCTAAATCATTATATTTATTCGACAAAAAAAAATCATTATACTTCAACAAAACTTAAATATTTAGAATTTATAAAATGAAACCTGCAAAATAGTTAAGAGAGAGATAAATCTTCAATAAACACCATTATATTGGCAGCACAACTTTTTATTCAACACCAATGAGGTCAAGCACCCTCATTGTGGACACTCCAAAAAATTCCTATTTATACCTAAAAAAGAAAGATTTTGACATAATTATGAAAAGTCTTGCGAAAGGATCTATAATTTGGGACACTATCATGGTGTTTGGTCCTGCATAACAGCATAAGAGAGCATAGTATTGTTAATACGATGATCACACTTTACTGTGAAATCTAAGCATTAGGCATTGACCTGCACAATCTAGTCCCACAGACGCAGACAATACTTAGTGGTCTGAAAGACAGAAAGAGTGGCTTTTGTCAATTCTCCCTCACTAAGCATTAGACATTAAACAAAGAATCTTCCTTCTTGGAAATTTTCTTTTTCGTCCAAGTCCCCACAGATACCTTTCACTCCTTCAGAAAAATAGAATATAGTACATAAAACATTAGTAAATTCTCATTCCCTCCCTTAATAAATTAAATTCAATATGTTGGTCAAAAAAAAAAAATTAAATTAAATTCAATACACCAAAAGATTGGACGTTTTGAGATCATCCAAAGATTTTTCTCTTTATCTTTGTTGTGGGGCTTCAAATAGGACAAACCACTATCGAGGTTTAGTGCAAGTAATTGATCAAAGTGTATCAGTGTTATATATCACGGGGTATCAAATTCGATTTCAAAGAATAAAAAACGAGATGTAAGAGTCGGTCTCCTTGAGAATTCTCACTTTGAGGTAAAAATTATTTCCATTTTTTTTAATGTGATATTCTCATATTAGATTTTATATTGCTTTTATGCATAACTAGTTTAACATTTTTCATAAAAATGCTATAGAGCGACAATATTTTAAATTTTTTAATATTTAAAACATAACAATTATATAAAATATGAGCAAATACTTAAGCCTTGTTGTTTGAAACTTAGTTTATCTCAATTGTGATGATGAAGCCTAATTGCTTATAAAGAAAGATCAACATGTGGATCTATTTTTGGCCTTTTGGTTCCCTATTCAATTAAAAATTAATCTCTACTTTTATACTTGTAACCACTCACCAATCGATTATCTTCCTCCAAGCATATATAAGACTTTATACTTTCTTTCTTAAATTTAGTCCAATTGTCCAACTTGTAAGAATTAACGGAATTTATTACGAAAACATGTATATATTATAAGGTTTGGAAGACATACAAATCCGAAACTATAGTGACAAATGGTTTCTTAATTGAAGATGACAGGCCAATTTTGTCGTGCTTATAGTTCTACATTCAATTCAAAATTACACAAGTGGTTTGTCTAGTGGTTTCAAAATAACAACCTCTGAAATTGATCTATATTTGGGATCGAGAGAGTTCGAGCCACAGATCAACAAAAATAATAAGATGAAGCAAGTGAGTGAATGAATGTATGCCCGATGTAGTAAAAGAAAATGATCTTACAACTGTACACCTCTTCATAAAAATGAGCATATACATATACATGTAGACACTCTTTAAATAAGTTCTTGCTAGCAAACAGTTAGAAAATACATTTATTGTGCTCCTTTGAGATAAACAATTGTTCTTGTTAGATTCCTATGACAAAATTCAGGACTTGTATTGAGTGCTGGAGATTGGTAGTGAATTCAAAACCTCTTGAAAAGTTCATGCCACAAGGACAACAAGCATATAAGAGCCAATTAATTTTCCTGTTTATCCAGACATTTATTTAGATATGCATGAAAAAGACTAACAAATAAATGATTTTAAGAATGTTTTAAGTTTTGCCTGTGACTTTAAAAATTAGAGATGAGGAGAAATTGATAATATTCAATTCCAAACACCACCGTTCTATAGTGAATTTCAACATGTGTGTGTGTGTTTGTTAATTGTTCTAGTTCTGAACTAATGATGACAAGTCTCATGGCTGTTTGTAGCTATAGTTCTCCTTGTGACTCTCATGATGAATCACTATTTCAACAATGTTATGACCCCTGATTCGCAAATATCCTAAATTTCCATTGAAAAAAACATGGAAATGAAAGCTGATTCTAATACATTAGCAAGAGGCAGCAACAATTGCACCCAATATGGACCCAAAACTGATGGTTCAACTCGTGAGTCCAGCGTCACGCTGCACGGTGGAAACGCCACAAGCTGGCAAAAATGATAGTTCAACTCGTAAATCCCGCGTCACACTGCATGGTGGAAACGCCAAAGCCATGTTTCATAACCTCGAACTCCCACTTAGATCATAAGCTGACGCTACTCAACTGAACAAACAATTAACATGTTAGACCTTGAAAAACACTTATGTCATATTCTAGCCAATGTGGGACTTGAAGGATCCAAGATTGTATATTTTGGAACACGGTTCATTAAATGGTTTACTGTGTAATCTTCAGCCACTTTTAACATGTTATGACACACTAACAAAAAATTATGTGGCTCATTTGTTACATTAGCTTTTACAAAATAGATACAAATAATGACTCTCGATCGTGCTTTTGTCCATCACATTAGTCCCATATCTCAACCACTTACTCAAACATTACGGATCAAACATAAAGTACATTGTTTAATTTTCAGAATAGACTTTGTTTAACATGCGCGAGTAAATTGGTCTTGCACCATACACAAGTTAATTTTCCACAATTGGATCAATAAATCTCTCATAAACTTGGCCTTCCAAATATTTTTGAACTTCAAATATACAATATGATATCTCTAATAATGTACATACAATAATTTCTTGACCATACAGAGGCCAAGATTGCTAACCCTACTGTTATCATATGCATACATTATTTTGAAGTACTAAAGTCATAT
>Ga0315915_1006798_pt1 | contig 13881 bp, 7 predicted proteins | sample MpolbnodulesMG_FD_207738 | JGI IMG/M metagenome (GOLD analysis project Ga0315915, IMG submission 207738) | Medicago polymorpha root nodule microbial communities from Los Angeles, California, United States - branched nodules | ecosystem: Host-associated > Plants > Roots > Nodule | place: USA... | reverse complement strand
TGAGGTGTTATCTTCTATATCTTGTAGGATGCTTGTTGTTTGGTGATAGAAGCAACAAACGCATCAACTTGGTCTACCTGACGACTATGGAGGAGGGCTACGCGGGGATGCGTAATTATTCCTGGGGGGATGACACTGGCATACCTATACGTTGAGTTAGTTGAGGCCTGTTTGCCTGGAGACAGAGCTCTTAGGGGAAGTGTGACACTGCTCACTGTAAGAAACTTATTAATGTGAACCTTAACTTTTATTTTTTTGTTATATTTTTCGTGTACAATAATTTATAAATGTGATTTGTTTGGTTTGTGCAGGCATGGTTTTTGGCGCATTTTCCTAAGTTTTTCGGTGTTGATCTCAACACCGACTATATTGAAAACTATCCGGTTGCGGCGAGGTGGAAGCTACAAAAGGGTCATGGGGAGGGGGTGACGTATCACTCATTGCTTGATCGTATTCAGTTTGATGACGTATGATGGAGGCCGTACGAAGAGCACAGAGAGATCCAGGGTTTTGAGTAGGTTTTATGGTATTCAGGATGGATTATGTGCGGTGTTCGTAGGTGTACCGTCACTTGCCTGAGAGAGTGTTGAGGCAGTACAGATACGTCCATAGCGTCCCTAGACATCCGACGGATGTTGTAGAGCTGACATCGTCTCAGATTGTGCAGACATTCGTAGACTTCTGCACTCACACTCTTAAGGAGCCCGATTGGGGTGAGCCGGCAGGAGAGCATACATGGCGGATGGCTAAGATGTTGTGGTACAATACAGTGTCTCACCCTCAGATTTTGCCACCTCTTCCAGGAGATGTTCCCAGGCCAGGAAATTAAAAGCAGATCATTGCACAGGAGTGGGAGCGGTATGAGGCGAGAGGCTCGCCTGATACCTATGTCATGGTTAGTGTCGCTGTTGAGCAGATGGGTCAGGAGGAGGTCATGAGCCCTCAACAGTGGTTTCAGGCCATGAGCCATGTCAGGGAGCAGATTGCGCCGATATTGGCCAGGAGACGAGGCCAGAGGCCGAGGAGGCGGCAACAGCAGCAGCATCAGCAAGACCAGGACCAACAGTAGGATTGCTTGTAGTTGTTGTTTAGGGATTGTTCGTTTTAGGCTTGTTAGTTTCATTTTCAAACTTTGGTGACTATTGTTCGTATTTGGTTGACATTATGTATTTTAAATGATGTTGGTACATTTTGATTTCTTCTTGGTGATTTGTTATCGTGGTGCATTTTTACTTTAATCAAATGTTGATAATTTATAATTTTTGTTGATGTGAAAATATTTGAATAGGTTTGTGTTATGTGTTTTAAAACACATTACAGGTCCAGAAGCAAGTGCCACTTCTGCCATTTCTGGTTTCAGGACGCCTCGGTAGTTAACTGCAACCCGTTTTATATTTCCTTGGCAGTTAACTGCCGAGGGGTATTATCGTATTTTACATGTGTTTCATCATTTTAAAGTAAATTGCATTGAATTTGTAAGAAATACAAAAATAGCAAATTATATAAAAATGTTGAAGTAAATAACCAACTTTTTCCAATGAAAATAACATAGTTATGAATTAATAATTTAAGTATGTTTTTTTAAAACTAAGATGTCTACCACCAACAACTGCAGAGACTAAAATGTGACCAAGACTTATTAAAGGGGTTGAACTTTCACAACACATGTTTTTGAACCCTTAATCAAATAGTTAAGAGACTCAAACTTCTCCCACTTGTGCCACACCAATGTTGGTAAGGGTATAGAAAAGCATATAATAGTATTATCAAACAATTGGATGGGCATTATCTTTCTTTTTTGAAGAGCTGAATGCATTATCTTTTACTTTACACGCTAGCATTTTACAGAACGGAATGCATATCGTAACAGGTAGGAAAAAACTAAAAAAACAGCATTAACATTGTAGAACTTCGAAAAGAAACTAAAAATAACAGCTAATTCAACTAAAATAAACGTTTCCCACTTCAATATCACTGTTAAAGTTTGAAAGACAGTCTCACATATAGTATTTCAGAAGTTGAGAGACAATTCATGGTTTTGTATATGTCCAGTTTTTCACAAGATCCAAATTCAGACTACTCCTAAGACCAACCAGGACCTACGTCTGATCCAATTTGGTACTCGAATGATTGCATATCTGGCAGATTGTTGTTTCCTGTTTGCATGCCACTGTTGTTGGTACCAGTAAAGCTATTGTGCTGCTGCTCATTCATCTGGAAAGCAAACTTTGAAGCAGAAAGATCAGGCTGTTGTAAAGACATTGTCAAGTGTTGTTGTTGCAGCTGCTGCTGCTCATTCATATCAAAAGCTGAGTTTACAGCAAAGTCTGGTCGTTGCAGTGGCATTGGTACTTGATGTTGCTGCTGCATGCCTTGCCCCTATGGAACAAGTTTAACATAAGTGACGAAATCTTATAAATTATAATTCAAACCTAGGTTAGCTGGTTAATCAAATGATCTTAACAACCTGAGAATGTGTTTGTGCCTGTGGCCTAGCCCGGGGTCCAAAATCAGCCAGTTTGGCGAGAAAAGTCAGGTTATGCTGAAGCTTGGCTTGATATCTGTATCATGTTAATTGAATATGTCATAAAGAAGCCAGTGTGCAAGCTTGATTATTATTAGCAGATACAAATTATGATAAAGCCATAAGCCATAGATAACAATTAAGAAGGCAACCACAGCATATAGTAAATAAATGACACTTGCAACAAACAAACTCAAACTAAATAACAAATACAACCAAGGTAGTGTATGGCATATGAAAAGAATGGTACTTGATATCTTTGCTTCCGTTCTATGCAATGAAGTCAAAATGTATAAGCACTCCTTTTCTTTATGTCATGTTTTATTTTTAACACATATCGAACATTTTCTGTTCTGTTCTAACTTGTCTGCCAAACATTAGCTTATATTTTTCAACCGGAAAGACAAATAATTTGGGACAACATAAATACTATTCTGTTTTGTGAAATGGCGTCAGTAATTACAATTTAATGTAACAGGCCATAATAAAATATATGAGAATCTAGAGCACTTACTTAAGCAACCCAAATACTTGGCAGCACAATCATTTTCAAACAAGTGGATATCAGTTCATGGTGCACATATCACAAAAAGAATAAGAAGAATAAATACCAGACATGTTTTCTATGGATTTAACTCTTCTAAAGTGAGAAGTTCATTGAAGACATAGAGTTACCAATTTAAATTGTTGATTGAATGGGTGATAATGTGATAAAATACATATGCATTTATAGCCAAAATCACGTAGTAGTAAAATCTATCATCCTCAACGTCAAAGAAAGAAAAAATCTATCATCCTCTTCTACTCAGAGCACTTAGTTTGAGTACACTACACTTTGTTACAAAAAAATCTATTTTAGCATCAGTTTAAGCTACTTCTAAAACCGTGTTCTTCCTAGAACTAATATAATTTAACTAGGTTAGGACCCGATAATTCACCACTGCAAGAATGAACAAGGTACAACAGGATATAATGGTTAAAATGTAAAGCTGCATTATTTCTACCATGTGCTTCGTGATGATGTAATTCATAATTGCAACCTTTTGTATTAAAACTTTAGCTTCTAGATTCATCATACAATTAAATGTTGGCTGCATATGAATTATGAAACATACTTCTTTTACACACTTTTTCATTGATTCTTTCTTTCACATTAATTAAGTTTGATTTATCAGATCACATTAATAGTACTGAGAAGCATAACTTATATTCCTTTCTTTTCAAGGGTTAGCAAAGCACACATAGCAATTTGTCAACTGAACCACAGCTTCAGAAATAAATCTGATGATGACCATATGAAATGATACATAATCTATGACAAAGAACAACCAAAAAGGGATAACATGTTTATGTAAAGTAGAGGGTTTCCAAACTAACTACCACAGAGTACTAAAATGTATGCAATAAAATTCATCAATACAAACAAAATGATTCAGACCCATGACAGCAAAAAAGATAATGCGATTGAAATTTAAACCATTTGATAATACATAGAAACAAACAAAAGCAATACAAATTAAACACAGTAAAAAAAAAGCTACTCACGGTGCGAGCTCGCCGTGCTTCCCCTGCTTTTGACCTTCCAGTATTTTCATTATCAACTCCTCATTCTCCTCCAAGCACTGCCACATGGATAAACTCAGGTAAGGTAACACATAATCACTTCAATCAAATCACGTCAAGTAAATATTTTTAGAGATATCTTAGAAACTAATCTGAAAAAGTGGCACCGTTATGATAATATGATTGGATGCACGTGTAAAAAAAAGTTTTACACTGTCAGTATATACAAATTAAATCTTATTTCAATTAAAGTTCCAAACTTTTCACCAAAAGTGCATCATGCATTCAATCAAATTGATTCACAAAAGTTCATACACTGATGAATAACAACATGACCCGGTTTAAAATGACTTAATAAATGAAGTTTATGCGTACATTGGATTCAATGATTGTGAAAAATTTAACGAAAGAGAAAAAAACAAATTAATAGCTTAGGGCACAAGGAAAGAAAAAGAAAACAACACCACAAACATGTGTGTGACATTTTCCTAAACGTGAATGAGACAATAAAAAATGGATGATGAAAAAAACGCGAAAGTTTACATTTTTATGGAATCCCAGAATGAAAATATGCGTATAGATAAATCTAAAACCTCAGATTCAACGTAACAGGAAAAGGGTAATGAAGAAGAAAAATTGGTAATGGAAAAAAAGTTGGCACCTTTTGAATCTGCTCGGTAGTTAACACGGGGAGAGAAGGATCAGCGTTCATCATTTTTGTGCTTCTTGAAAAAAAGTTGAGAGTGTGAAACGAAAGTGAAAACACGAATCAAACGCAAAAACCCTAGCGTTTTTGTTCTTCTTGCACTGAAACTATTTTTCCGAGTTCAAATGTGTGCGCACTTTTCGCTGTTTTATTCTTTCTGCGTTGGTTTAATAGTGATGCTTACTTGACACAAATTCAATCAAAATATTTGGACACACAAGATATTAAATAATGAGAATTCAATTGACAAAGACATTGCATTTAATATGGGTCATATTTGAATTCTAAATTCTTCATTTATTCATAAATATATACTATTTTCTCTGATCTTTATTAAAATAAACAATTGACTTTTTAGGTTTATTATGTAAGTGATGTATTTAGTCTATATTTACAACAAGATACATTGATTATTCAATGAATCAAAAAAGTTTATACATTTGTTAAATTTTAGGCCTTTGACCGCCTTAATTGTATTCTAATCTAAAAAGTTTATTTATTTTAAATTTATTCTTATTCTAATCTAAATCTAAAAAGTATATTAATTGTGTTCAAATAATATTGATTTAAGTTTGTGCCTTTGAAAGATTTTTCTTGGTTCAAATAAGTGACGTATCCTTAGCAAATTAAAATATTAAAATACAATAACAAAAATATAACTTAAAAATTCAGGGGTGGCTTTGAGGGTGGGCGCGAGGGGCGGCAACCCAGGATACCACTTTTTTCGGGGCACCAAAATTTTTATTTTTATTTAGTAATTAGTAATATATAAATATATTTCTTTTTAATTCGCTTTGATTAATTCTATTGAAAATATATTTTTAGATAACTTTGATTATAAATGAATATTTTGCAACAAAAAATGCAAGAAAAAAATATTAGATTAATTAAAAGGGTACAATTTATTGTTTCGCCCAGGACACCAAAAATCCTAGGACCGACCTTGCTTAAAATATTGGAATAATTAAGGGGAGTTTTGTAGAGATTATTACAAGAAAGTGATTCCTTTTTAAAAAAGAATTACAAGAAAATGGTTGTAATGGTATGGGTCTAAGAACCCCACCCAAAATAATGAGTTCTGTTTTTTTTCTTCCTCCTAAAGCAGTTCGGTTCGTAACTCTCAAACGATTTTTTTATGCGTTTATAAGTCATTTAAAAGGTATCTTTTGAACGTTATTTTATAGGTTTAAAGAACAAATTCAACCCCAAATGAGCAGTCATGAAATAATGGTCTGGTCAAACACCACATAATTCACACTGCACAAACAAATAAGATCTAATTGCTTAGCCTAATAAGGAAGAAACTAGACATGGGTACATCATATAAAGGGTGGTGGCATGGCGCGAAAGTTATTCCCAACATCATCTTAAAAGATAAGCACATCAAATGGTAAAAAATTCACCAAGGACCAATGTGATTATATGGTTCCACGTATCAAGAAATCCGCTTAATTCTCAGATAAGTGCCTTCGTCTATCACGGATTTCAGGTACACTAGCGTATAACACCTACCTCAGGATGATCTTAATTATCACTTCAATGAAGATAACTGCTAATTAAAGCACATAGAAGTTCAAATATATTCTAAAAATAGGGGATTTACCCTTCATATATGATCATTCAACCCATCCTACTTGCTACCTACTTACACCCCGTTGTACCTTGGTATAAGAGTGTTTTAGTAGGTACACCTCTCTCGTCTTTGTATATATAAAGAGGTTTTAGTCTGCATATATAATATGCAGTTGTTTCCCCATTTTGAGCGGCAAAGTCACAATGTTTAAATTGTTCTTCAATGTTTGTAAGCTGTAGTTGGGCGCGACAACACTTATTATACATGCCTCCAATGACTTACATGTGGCCTGGAACCTGAATTTGAAAGTGTGTTAGAGAAAGCAATGCTAATGAAGCATATCAGTAACATCACAGATGAAATAAATATAGAAGGAAGGACATGTGTACATGTGTGTCTTCATGCAAAGGAATGTTCAGAGAACATCAATTGGCTTTGTTTTAATAGGTTGAAGGTATTATCAATGATATATGCAAGTGCAAGAAAATATTTGGCAACTTTCACTATAGGCTATATGTCTATCGAACTCACATCTCTACACTTAGCTTGAGTGTTATACTAACCATAAAATAATTCATGGTAGAAGTGAACTCATGTGTTAACAATGATCATTTTCCTCTATAAAAGGGGGCTACATTGCAATCTCAAAGTGTATCTTTCTACTTTTCTAATCTTTTACTTTTTGTGGGCAAAATGGTGTGTTTATTTTTCCATCTTTCTTTTGGTTTATACATTTGTTGTTCTTTTCTGCCAACAGACCTTTTTTTTTCATTCACACTATCAATATCCTTCATTTCATTCCACCAATTGAAGGGCAACAGGGAAAAAAAAAACCCTCTTTTTTTGTCCCCCAAACTGTCTTGGTGTGGAGACAGATTCTGTTTTTATTTTTTGTTTATGTACTTTTTATGTTGTGTGTTTTGATGTTGTATTTCTTTTTTATTTTGAAAGTATACTTCATCGCATATAGATAGATTAAAGGGTCGGCGGTGCACCAAAATTTCACAGTGTTTAACTTTGCCTTTTTTTGTAAGGGTGGTTTTTTGTTTATGCCCTTTTTGCCTCTTCAAAGTGGCGCTTTTTTGCACCACGTTCACAGTGTACTGACGTTCACAGTGTAATGACAATAGTAAAATTTGTTTTTTTGTTTATAAAGAAAGATAGTAATAGCTATTTCTTATATTTTTAGTTTGATGTGTTTGATTCAGTTTTTAGAAGGAAAAGGGACGGGAGAGGAGGGGAGCAAAATCTTTTCAAGATCAACCTTTTGTTTCCTCTGAAATTGGAGTTTTTCAAAGGGGAGAGGAGGAAAGGGAATTTCTTTAAAATTATTGCATTACCACAATTATCTTTAGATTAATTTAAAATCTCAATACTATCCTTGCAACAATTTTTTTTAATAGAATATATTATCCTTGTAACAACATTTGTTATTATTAACTTATGTCATCCTTGTAACAACTTTTATCATTACTAGGTTATATTATCGTTGTAACAATTTTTATTATTATCAAGTTATATAATCCTTGTAACAACTTTTACTATTATATGTATTTTTGCATTTCGCCGGTCTATGAAATCGTAGAAACAAGCATTGTCGTATATTTAATTAAGTTTAAAGATAAAACAATAAATTAATTTTAAAATCCCTCCTTTTCCCTTGTGAACCAAACACATTTTTAATTAAAATCTTTATCTTCCCCTCTTTTGAACCAAACATATGTTTAATTAAAATACCTTCTATCTTATTATTAGTGACCGGTAAGGGAGCTAAGATACTGAGGTATTACTTTTCCCAAATTCAATACCCCAAATTTTTTTGGGTATTACTTTTCCCACCCTAAAGGATTCTCGCGCGCCATGCATTTTTTCCAAAAATGCCACTGTTCAGTCCGAATTTTAAAATCTGGATTTATGTTTACTATTTTGGATTTTATAATCCGGACAATTCTTATGTATAATCAGTCATCAGACTCTCTCACATTTCAGCAGTTTTGAGTTTTGCTTTTAAAAAACAACAAAAAAGCTAAGTAAAAAATGCTAAAAGCCTGTCAAATAAAATCATAAAAATACCACCGAAAAATTCTAAAAATCAAATAAAACCAGTGCAAATTTTTTCGGATTTTTCTGAGAATATGAATAATTAAAATAAATGAAAAATGAGTCTAAACGATGGAATTTTGGATTTTGAGGGGCGGAGTCCCGTAAGAAGTTCCTTCTAGGGGAGTCATGGTCCTTGAATTTTTTTTCTGATTTTTTGAAGAAGTTTCAGAGCAATCCAATCAAGTAGCTCGAAAACCCGATTTTTGACTAAGAACAGGTAACAATGACCCAAAACAAAAGGATAATAGTTAGGAAGATTAATATTGTCCCTAAAATGGCTATACATGTTACAAACATGTTTAGGATTTGTGCTGATACAGTTCGGTTTATATAATCCGAATTGTTTTACCTTGAAAAAGGGTGTTTAGGGGGTTTTCGGATTACGTAATCCGGAAACATCACGTAACGCGCCCTATTTTTGAAGTTTTCGGATTACAAAATCCAAAAAAATCTGTAACTCCATTTTTCACCCTATAACAAAGGAAAACACCATTCCGGATTATGAAATCCGGAAACCTCAAGGACATTTTTGGAAAAAACGCAGGGCGCGCGAGAATCCTATAGGGTGGGAAAAGTAATACTCATATTTTTTTTACAAGAGTATCATTAATAACTGCTATAGTTAAATGCTAATATTTTAAAATTAAAATGATGTGAGATCCACAAAGAGAGCTTAACGGAACTCTTATTTTCTATATAACACCCTCTTTTTCTTCTTTTAAATTAGAGTACCTATTTGATATCAAGACTAATGAAATTTACTCACGCCAAGTTTATCTTACGTGATCCGATTCAACTCGTGCTGACGATCGATTCATTCGTCAAACTTTAGACCCGCGCTTAATTGTTAGAATCATTTAGGGTTGAATCCATCTTGTGGAGTTTTTTTGGTTTTGTCCGTTAGAGTTGTTGACTGAGTCAGGTTGTATGTCCCTCCAGTTCTTATGTAATTTTTTCCTTTTTAAATAATATTATGAGAAATTGGCAACATATAAGAGTATGATTCCAACTTAATTTGACACTATTCTTTTTGGTGTCATTTTGCTCTTGTCTTATAAAAGCAACTCACCCCAAGTTGGTAAGTAAGATTTTATTTGGGAGTTTGGAGGGGGGAAAGAAAGAGAGGGTTTTGAAGGGTTGGAAATATATAGAAAAATGAAAAAATCTTTCACACTTTTTGAAAGAACAATTTTTTAGAGAATGATAAACTAATGCCTATTGATTAATATATTTTTAATTTTAAGAATATTATCACAACATATATTAAATTTGAAAAATTCATATAAACCTTCCAAAACTCTCCCCCAATACCATTTTCGAGTTCCTCTAAATGAATGGACTTTGCATTATGAATAAAAAATTAACCTCCAAAACCCTTCATTTCAATGTCTTCTATTTCTTCCACTAACTATTTTATTTTTTCCAAAACTCTCTCCTCCAAACTTTCAAACAAAGCCTAAAGATATTCATCTTTAAACTACTTTTTGAACCAAAATTTAGTAAAGTATACAATTTTGAATTTTTGACCACCCTCTCACCCTATTTTTGTCCTATCTCTTAGTCAATTCTCAAATGATACATGAGAAAAATATCTTGTGTGTCTAAAAGCATCATTAGCTAATAATCTAACCTAAATCTAATGTTGTTAAGGCTCTTTAAGCAGTGAGTTTTGAGTTTAATGTGCATTTTTTTTCATACATAATAATGCATGTGCATTCTTGTTTTAAAATATTATAGTTTTTATTTTTTTGAGGGAAAAATATTTACAGTTATTTTGCAGATATTTTGAAAAGTTAATTTAAAAAAATCAAAGGAAGGACACAAAAACGACGTCGCTGCAAGAAAGGGCGAATGTAGGCACGCGCGTTCGGCACTGTAGTTTTTTGAGACAGCGTCTTTTTTTTTTTTTTTTTTTTTGCGCAGCATCGTGAGAAGAAGAAAGGGGTTAACGCATTTTCCTGCAATCAATCGAAAATGGGGTACGTGCTTCGAGTGAGATTAGCTTCGTTCTTCGCCGGTGCTGCAACGGCATCGTTCGCTGGTCTCTACATCCTTCATCGTGATTACAAACTTGCGCACCAATCCCATACTCAACAGGTATTTTCCAACACTCTCCCACATGATTCATGTTAGTTAATCACGTCGATTAACATATCTATTAATTGAAACACGCATCGATTAGATTAAGATGATTTAGCCTTTTGGATTTTTGGTTAGAAATAGGAACACATCTATTGCGATTATGATAATCCTTTTTTTAGTTGAATAATTGTTTCTCTGGGATGTACGACTTCCACACGACACCTATACATGTGGTTACATTTACATTTCAATAAATTTCTATCTTTTTATAAATTATTATTGATGTTTACTTGTCAGTGTCATGTCCGCTGTCTGTGTTAGTGTTTTGTAGTGTATGTATGAGTGAGTTGACGGAGATAGCGTACATGGTTTATCTTGGGTTAGAGACTCCACCTACCAGGATTCGTGTTTATTGGGAGTGAGGACTGGGATGTGTACATGTGTGTATTGAGCTTAGATAATTGAGGGGCTATCATGATATGATGATGTCGCCATTTATTTTACATTATGCAGAATAAGTGAGCGGCATGTATGAGTTATTTAGGGGTCATTGCCCAATGCAGCAAGTAATCTATGCTAACGCCAACTATGTGATAAGTTTCTAAGGAGTTGGGGAACATTCCCTTAGGCTTTGTTTGCGAATTTGGAGGGGAAGGGAAAGGAGGGCTTTAGCTGTAGGAGAGTAGAGGGTAAATAGAGAAATCTTCCACATTTTGAGAGAGTGGTTTTGTAGAGATTAGAGAATGATAAATGAATGTTTATCATTCATATATTTTTTAATTTTGAGAGTATTATTATAACAACATAGATTAGATTTGAAGAATTTATCTAAACCCTCCAAAACCCTACTTCTATACAATTTTTGAGCTCCCCCATTCTGAGGGGATTTTGTGTTATGAAGAAAAACAAACCCCCGTTCAAGTTGGGTGCCTATCATTTTCCTTTTACCCAAAGTCTTCCCTCCAAACTCGTAAACAGAGCCTAAAAAGTTGGCTATCAAGTGTGATTTGGGCACCCCGTCATACCTAAGCTCCTATCAATATCACTATGGTAAACCAAAATTTGATAGATCATTCATCTCTTCCAACTTGGTACAACAAAAACATAATTGTCATATGCGTATTTATTTATTAGCTTGCCTTTAATTTGAGCAGTATCTTTAAGACTGTTGCTTCTAGTTCCTTCTTTGCTGTATATATCTTGCTCTTGAAATTGTCACGCTTCTCCCTTTCCATTTTCAAATAGTGCGCGGTCTCATAAAATTCCTTATCTTTAAGACCTGTTTTGCTCATTGCAAAATCTCCTCTTATCATCTACTGGATTTATTTTATTTCCTTAATTTGGACCCTGCGATTTTGTTTCCCACCTTCTTGGATATATGGCAAGTGGTCTTATTTTTGTTGCTTTTATAAAATTTGTATTGTTTATTAGACAAACAAAATAGTCAAAGTTTTCATGAAATGTGTTTCTTTGGAACTTTACATTGGGGATGATTCTATTCTTGTTAAATAATACAAATGTCCTTTTGTTATAGTCTTAGGGTGTGAGCGTTTCAGTTGTTGTTATCTACTCCCTCCGTCCCAGATTAACTGAGCCACTTGCTCATTTAACACATATTAAGACAAATGTATAAATAAAGGAGAGAGAAAAATGGTTTTACGTGTTCTTGTTAAGTATTGGTGCATTCTCCACTATCATAAATGCAAAGTGGAATATATTGAATTGGGAGTGATGAAAGTAATATTAATTAGAGTTATAAAGGGAAAAAAGTAATTAATGTTGTATTGAAAAGTGAAATGGCTCAGTTATTTTGGGACACTTTCTTTTTTTGTAAATGGCTTAGTTATTATGGGACGGAGGGTAGGGGTGTGCAAAAAATCTGGATTACTTGAATTGACTTAGAACCAAACCGTAACTGTTTCAAAAAAACCAAATCCATTTATTAAAAAACTAAACCAGTCCATTTTCGGAAAAACTAATAAAATTTGTATCCACTTATTAGAACCGGTTAAAGACATGAAGACAACCACACAAAAGAATAACTGAGATTTCTTCCTCTCTTCCTTGTTACTGTATGCAGAGCTCTTCCCGTTTTGGTTCGACCTTACTTATTAGAGGCTTGACTCATAAAATTCCTCCTTCTCAGAATTTATTTACTAATATTCTTTTCATAAAATCAAATAATAAGTGATAAGCATGGTGGAGATGTGTTTATGTATGCACATGACACGTTGCTGCAAACCTTTTACTTGTGATAGAATTTCTGTTTCTCTTGGATTCCAAATTTATTCTACTTTTATTCTTATTTTTTATTTTAATTTTATAGAATTACTAATAAACTCTCCTTTTTTTTTTTACGTTGGTTTCGACCAGTTCAATAAAAAAACTAGGTGTAGTACCAGTTTACAGTTTAATAAAAACCAATTTTAGAATGAGTTTAAGAGAAGACTTGATATAACAACCATCTGTTTGTAAACCAGTTTTTAAATCCAAATCCAGATCGAACCAGATTGTAACCACTTTGAAAAAAATGGTTTGGTTAGCAAACTAGAACCATTTAAATGGATTGGTTTTAGTGAGATATGGTTCCCTTGCACACCCCTAACGGAGGGAGTATATACATTTGTAGTCATGTGTGATAGTTTACCTTGAGTGCAAAATGCAATGAGAGCTTCTAACAAGCTTAATGATTTTCTGTCATCTCCTAATGAATGTGGTCTTTCATTGTCAAATAAAGGGAATCCAGTTTGCCCCCCCCCAATTATTTATAATTCACACCACAAAAAATATTATACAACAAAACGTTATGTTTTACATACAATTTTTGGGACAGTTATCTTCACTTCAGTCCTATTTGGGGACAGTGCATTACTAACACTTCTGTAATAATCTTTTTTCTTTCTACTCTCGTGTGGAATTCATGGTTCACAGATAGTTGCTTGTTTGAAATTAACCTTAATCACACTACTGTGTGGAAAATGATGGCATCAACTCCTTCCTCACTTGTCTCAGCTGCATAATTCTCGTGACACTTAATGCTGTTGAGACATGTGTGTACAGTGTATTGATTTGCACGAAAATTTCAATTTTTTTTAAAGGGTAGTATTCTGTTAGGATACAAAGGTAGCGTAGAATGAAGAGGAGTTTTTGAGATTAGTTAGGGTAGTAGTTAGTTGGGGAGACTCAATTAAATAAATAGGGGGAAATAGTAGAAAGGAGATGTTTAGATTTGTTGCATGAGAAAAACAGAGCACTAGTTCAATTGTAAAAGGGGAAAGCATTGGAGGAGAAGTGTTTTTCCTATCCTCAAGCATTCAATAAAATTGTATG
>Ga0315915_1006794_pt1 | contig 13886 bp, 10 predicted proteins | sample MpolbnodulesMG_FD_207738 | JGI IMG/M metagenome (GOLD analysis project Ga0315915, IMG submission 207738) | Medicago polymorpha root nodule microbial communities from Los Angeles, California, United States - branched nodules | ecosystem: Host-associated > Plants > Roots > Nodule | place: USA... | reverse complement strand
TTAGATGAATTTTTTCTTTTGACCAAGTAAAACATAATTCTTTCATTCTCATTACTCTAATTTATTAATTTTAATGAGAATATTCTCATTAAAAAGGTTATTCTGCATTGATTTTCCAATATAATGAGAATATTCTCCTTAATGAATAATAAATACTTCACAAATAAGTCTTCTCATTATAATATTTCAAATAAAAATTAATTTTAACGAGGAATTCACCTTAATGAATTTTTTAATAATAATAAGTATGAATATATTTTTTCCTTTTTATAAAAATATTTAATTGTTTTGTATTGATTTTTTTTATGAAAAAATCGAAATTTTTATGAATAATTGTATCACTAAATTATATTTTACATTTGTTTAACAGTATAAATAAAATACTTTTTTATTTAATTAGTTTTTTAACATAAATAAATTTGAAAAATAAACTTTATTAAATTTTTAGTTGTTATACTTATGATCATGTTAAAAAAGATAGTATATTTATGAAATTAAGGTGATAGAAACTTTATAAATAAGTTATCGAATTGTAAAATTTTGAATGAATATTAATTTGAATGAGAGTATTCGCTCTAATGAATATTCACGACTTTCGTCCCTGCGATCTTAGCTTAGTTGGTAAGGACAATACATAATATATGCAATGTCCGAAGTTCGAACCACGTACACCACAAAAAAAAAAAAATTATGGCTTCCCAAATAAGTCATCTCATTATATAATTTTAAATCAAAATAAATTTTAAGAGGATATTAAATCCAATAAAATGAATATTTTATTGATCAACAAAATTATCTGTATTTTATTTAGTTAAGAACAACTAAACTAATTAAAAGTGAATCTGGGAGAGGAGATAAGAAGTGTTTGATCGCAAAAGAAAAAGGAGTTCTAAGTGGGAGTATAAGGGAATATCAATAACTTTTGATTTTTTTTTTTTGATAAGGCCTGAGCAAAATGACATGTAAGGAATAGAGGACGTCTCACACCCCACTCTAACCCTACGTTTGTCAAATACTCATATATATTATTAAAAAAAGGAAAAAATACATAAAACTGGGGGGATATAAAACCTGACCCAGTGAATCCAAGTGTGTCAACCCTAATGGGAAATACAACCAAGAACAACAATACACTCGATTCTACCCTAGTTAACTCTAAAACACGATGTTTGCCAGCACCAACCAGGTCTATAAGCTGGTGAATGAACCGACTGTCAACACAGAGCGGATCACGTACCATCAACTCCCTGCACCATCTGCAACAAGCATTGACGACTATTTCGAGTCCAAAACAATCCGTACTCCAAATATTATGAACCAACAATTATCAAAACGGATTTTTATGATCCACAAAGGTCGACGAGCATCAGACCAAGATGAGTATTCTCTTCTCAATAAGGCGAATGAATTGACCGCCAACACGATCAAATTCACGTTCCAACAACCCCCTGTTAGCAACAATTGCAACAATCACAGCAGGCATCAATGCTTTTTCAAGCCTAAAAATTACGAACAATAGCAAAAATCGTTTCTTTGTAACAACACTAGTAAATGTAATTACCCGCCAACACAAAAACTACCCAACTTCATGTACACACCACTTACTGCGACAAAAACCACAACAAGTTTACGGCTGAAGCAGGCCACGATCACAAAGCCATCGCCCTTTCGAGCACCATAGTCCGAATCACAACCCAAAGTTGGAGGAACAACGAAGTGGATGTGAGTAACAGCCATTCGAGCCTTGACCACCTTTAGGAATAGAATAGGATGGTTTTCAACCACCGTAACCACCATAGACTGGCTGCATCGGTTTTACCAAGAGATGACCACCGCGGTAGAGCCGATGGTGGTTTTGAAAAAACTGATCCGCATCAGAAAGAAACGCAGAACGTCACAGCTTACCCAAAATTGGTCTAGATTCCCTTGAAACGACAGAGAAACCCAATCCAGAATTCCGACAAGCTTAAGAAAGAACAAACCAGAAAACAGTCACGACGACGCAATCTGAGCAAACCCAAACCACCGGCGCAGCCGTCAGACAAAATAAACGCGTCTGGAAACCCACACTTCCGATGAACCACTGCCGGAAGATCAGGTCAAGAGGTGGTGTGGACGGTTGAACCATCGTCACACCACCACCACCGTCGTCTACATCGTGACCAACAAGAGAGGGAGGCGGCGCGTTGCAATTCAATAACTTTTGATTGATTTATTGATACAAATGATAGAATTCAAGATGGAAATTAAAGGATCAATTGAGTCAAAACTAATTTTAATAAGGAGATACTTTGTATTTAATGACAAGGAAAATAAATAAAATATGTGTCATAAATTATTAAAATTCTAAGAAAAGTATATTCTTAAAACTAATTTTAATAAGGAGATACTTTGAATTTCCTTAAAAGTCATTCACATTTGCATTAGTGTTTCAATAATTTTCATTAAAAATTTTATATTATATCTTTATCTTAATCCTTATCTTTATATAATACAAAAGCTTACTTCTACGGGCAATAGTACACGTGGCGTCTCATGTTTCTTCTAGCATTTAATGCTCCTTGCACAAAAATTGCTACAATGCATTTTACCTTTGATCAAAAAAGTTGTCTTAATTACATTTTGGTTATATTACATTCATTCCATTTATTTAAATGAAATATCTATATAACTATATGTATTATGCACGTTTAAATCGAACTGTATTACTTTATCATTGTAAACTGAATTATTATAAAGATTAGAACAAAAACAAAAAACCACCTTTACATGTGATCAGACCAAACTAAAGTTTTTTTTTCCTTTTCCACTCTAATTTCGACTCTAATTGACCGATCAATTTTATATATTAGTTAGCCGATGTTTTTTTTAATTACTCAAAAATAACTTAATTATTGTATTATCTTTGTGAATTTTTTTAATCTCCGAAAATAATATTGTATGTATATAGGTAAAATCGTTTTTAAGTTGTAAACCAAACTGACAAATAAATTAGTTTCTTTTTCGACTAAATTTTCAACCATATTTTAATATCCTACATATCTTAAAAGAAATAATTTTTGAATTTTTCTTGGAGAAACAGAGATGAATATCATGTATGGATACACTATTTTTAATCAGAAAAAAATAGCAATTAGTGATGCCATTTTTTTTTAGCAATTACACTCTTTGGACTCTAATGTTTTGTGAAGGAGGACTCTAATGTTTTTTGTTTTTACCATATTTTTATTTTTATTTCCATTTTTGTACACTGGTATTGTCGTAATCAAGTCATAATTAAGTTGGTCAAATGATCAATATAGTGACTTCTTTTTTATTTTATTACCATTATTTCGTACACCATCATGGTATTGCCGCACTCAAGGCATAACTAAGTTGGTCAAATGAGTGGAAATAGTAACTTCTTTTTTATGGTTTGTAATATGAGGTTGTAGTGCCCTTTTTTTCTGAGAGAGGTTGTAGTACCATGTATAAAAGGAATTTGTATTCTTGATTGGAAATAGTCAATTAATACGAGGTTGTAGTACAATGTATAAAAGGAAATAGTTAATTAATAGTTAATTTGCAATCAAATGCTACATTAACGTATTAACATATACATGTCCATTCGTTTTTATATTATTGATGTATTATTTTGTTGGCCGATCCAATTGTTGTATGACAAGTGTCGATTTTACTTTGGCGGCCAATCGGATTGCAACATACGTTTTATTTTTTGTTTTTTCTTTTAGTTGATTCACATAATGATTAATTTATTAGTTACTGCCTATAAAAAGTCCATGTTACATGTGATCATTTCATGTGCCTTTTTCTTTCTTTTTCACATATTGTTGTTGGTATTAAGAAAAGGAAGTGTTGCAATGGCTTTGAGATCGTCTAATAACATCTCTAAGATCAACCCAGAAGGAATCATGGACCATAAAAGGTGCTAATTAATTTCTTATTATTTAGTGCTTCAATTTTTTAAAAAAATTGTTTAGTGCTTTAAAATAGGTCACATATTATTCATCGAAAAAAAGTTAAAACAATTGTGATAAGAATGAATTTTTTTCCAAAGGAAGTGATAAGAATGAACCTAATTACTTTTAATTTACTCATATACTCTCTTAAAATGTTGTCATTACTTATGTGTTTTTATATTTATTTTGCACATGATGTAATAAATTATAAATTATACTTAATTTTTATATCTTTACATTAATAGTGGTGATTTGTAAAAAAAAAAAAAAAATAACAGTGGTGATTTGCTTGAATTGTTTTTCTATAAATATCGATTCACATTTTACCATACCTCACACCACTTCTTTGACATTAAGTTAAAGAATTCAAAGTTCTTTCAAAATTTTCTATTTTTTTTTTGGTGTTTCAATAATTTTTTTTTTCTCATTTTTTTCAAGGGCTCCAAAACTAAAAATTGGTTTAATTTACGAGATTAATTCGATGATAGAATCATGGAGTGTGGTTTGCATTGTTCACCTTTAGTTTGTTCTTGATGTATCAAACTTCAAGCTTCCATTCTCACTAGACACGATGATGACAGATTCATTTTTAATATTTTTTTTTATTATTATAGTTAATTTTTAATTATAAATAATATATCTATATTTATTTATTTCTTTTTGATCGATCAATATACATAAATTTTCAAACTTTGAGTTTGATTTATGTAATTTGATGGTATCAGTTTGATTTTATCATTTGTTACATTTTATTTTTAAAGATGTGATGGAAATGCTTAATGGAGTTCATGTGCAACAATATTATAAAAGAAAAGAGGTTAAAAAAAGAATGATTTGAATTAAACTTGATCGTGATCGTGATGGGTGTGTTCATTCTCAGATTGTTTCTCTTAGTAAAATTTGATTCTTTTAATGACGAGTTATGGGTACTCAAATCCAAACCGAGCTATGGGTACTCAAATTCCATAGATTGTTTCACTAATGACGAGTTATGGGTACTCAAATCCAAACCAATCTAAAATAAAACCGCAGGTGTGATAAAAAACAGAAAACCACATAATAACTACAAAACGATCTAAACTACATGTAATTTTAATTTTAAATCGATGGATTGTTGTCTCAAAACTAATTCAAAACACACAAAGCAGCCTATTGACGAGCCACTTTTTTTTTCTTGCATAGAAATGTATGTTGTAAATTTGACTATGTTGGTAGGTTCAATTTTCAATTGAAGTGGAATTTGTGGATCAAGAAGTAGAATTTTTCATTAATATTTTTACCTTCTTTTTCTCTTGATTATTTTTCCTTTTTGGTTTACACTTGCACAATATATTAAACAAAAATGATTATTGGACACCCAAACCTCAACCAACCACTAAAGAGAGAGAGAGAAAAAAAAATAAAGAGAGTGAAGTGATAGATTGATAAGTTGGTGATTTCCAAAAAGACAAATATAAGGATAAAATAAGATGTTGAATAAGTGTAAAAAAGTTTAGCATAATTATTTGCATTCCTTTAAAAATATACTATTTTATATAATTTTAATAATTTATCAAAATTATAGTTTGCTTTAAAATAATTTTGAAATATTAATATTATTTTAAAAAGTGAATGTAAAATTAGTTAACATTGTAGAAATTGATTTGTTTCATGTGAAATCAATTTTTGTGTATGATTTTCTTTTTTGCTAACAAAAATTTAGGGTAGGTGGTAGGTGTCATTGTCTAAAGTTTCTATATGATTTAGTAAATTTGTTTGCCAATAATTGTATTGACTTTTTGTTATTCTATAATTTGAATCTTAAATATTGATAGCTTAAATAATATTACATTAGTGATGTTAAAAAAAAAATTCCATTTCGATTGGAAGTTTTTTATTATGTCAAACAGTTTTGACCGAAAAGTATTCATTATTAATGTAACATTAATTTTGTAAAATATAATTATGATTTCATTAGTTACTCAACAACAACAACTAATCATAATTATATTTTCACAACTTCAAAGACTTAACTGTTCAATTTTTATTTTGTTGTTGTGACAAAAATGCCAATTACTTTTTATTACTGAATAAAGTTTTTTTGTTTGGGATTAAATTTGATAGCACAATTTTTTTATGGGCTAAAATAGATCTTCGCTCTTTTTTTATTATGTATTATTATTCTTATTATCAAAAAGATAATAGTAATCGTGAATGTAATCATCACGGGTTGGATCGCTCATTTGCCTACAATGCGTTTTGATCGCCATTAGACTAAGAGCAACCACACAAGTGAAATTGACGCCAAATCATCATCCAAAATATTACATCATTATGTATATTGGTCATTTCACTTACATATTTCTCGACACCTATTCTTGGATCAAATGTGGAAATGTAAGTCACAATTGACACATTAACACATCTCATTTAAATTTGAGACTCTCTGCGTCTGTGATCTGGTGACATAACCAAATAAGGTGAGGCGAAAAAACAATATAGTAAAAACTGTGGGTTGATGGTAGTTTCATACATGGCACATTAACATACATCACTTTGTAACTGTGTGACTTTATGTGTCTATGATCTGGTGAGATAGTCAAATAAGGTCAGAGACACAATATGGTAGAAAATATAGGTTAGTAGTGGTTTCATAAAGAGATGTTTTTGTTCCTTTCTTTCACGAGAAGAGAGAAAAAAAATTAGAAAAAGAAAGAAGATGGAAAAGGAATTTGAGCATAAGAGAAATGATAAGGGATAAACTAATAAGTGTGTTTTACAAACATGTATTTTATAAAAAATATCATATCAATTTAAAACGTCTAATAAACATGTATTTTATAAACTCATTAGAACACATCAATATTTTTTCATTGTCACATCCCACTAAATAACAAAAGTGTAGAAATTTTGTCAAAATTTTTTTGGTTAAATTTAAAATAATAAAGGTCGAATAAAAAACTACATGAAAGCGAATGACTTCCAAAAATTAAAATTTAAAATAAAAATATAAACAAATGACAAACAAACAAATCATCATAATGTTGGAACTTACGTGTGACCCTGCATTGGGATGTATCATCACATTAGACTAAGAACAACCACCCAAGTGAGTTTGATATCACATCCCCCCTCAAAGTCTTAAGACATTAGGTATATGTGTCATCTCACTTATATGTTTCTTCAACATCTATATGTACATGATCCACCACCAAGACTCACTCCCGTCCCCCACAATGTTGAATCAGGATATGATACCATCATTGAGCCTTTTGCGGAAGCCAACACTGGTGTGGATCAACACATTAAAGAAAGAGAAACTACACAGGTGATAACCTCACATCGTCATCCAAAATTCTAAGGCTTAAGCATATGAATTTTTTCACTTATTTGTTGATGGACTTTCACTCTTTTATTCAATGTTCGTCTTTAATTGACACTGGATACATCACAATATTATTTCTCTCTAATATAGCGAAATTCTAGCCCGTGCTTGGCACAAGTGTCCAAACTAGTTCACATGATAGAAAACCTGTCCATCGATTAAGTGTAATAGACTCTTTTTTTTTTTTTTGTTGAAAAAAAGGTAGTAATTGATATTTTTTTTAAGAATGTAGTAATTGACATAATCATTAGAATTAACTAGTTTGATAATAACTGGACCAAGAAAAAAAAACTAATCTGATTCCAACTTTAAATGTGAAACCAATAATTAAGGCAGTCACAGTGGGCAAACGCGTAAAAATAGAGTTAATTTAGGTTAGGCCACAGTATAAACCTTCTAATAACATTGTTAGGGTTTCAACCCTCTCAAACATTTCTTCCCCAGTTCAATTAACTTAGTTATGGCTATCCGAGCCACCTTTTCCTTTTCCGGCTATGTCGCTCAAAACCTAGTTTCCTCGGCCAGCGTTCGAGTCGCAAATCCTCGTGGTGTCCATGAATGCTGTATCCTCTCTCGTTTCTTTGGATCCAACCAAAAACCCGATCTGGATCGTTCCAGTGGCAGCATAGGTGAGAATTTCAGGAGGCCAAAAATGTCTACCTATTCTACTCTCGCGGGAGATCTTCTCACCGACGGTTTGATCTGGATGATGAAGTCAGCGTCTGTTGTTCCTGGGCCAACAACTACTATGATGGGTATTTCACCATTTAAACCCTCTTCAATTATACCATTGTTACAGGTTTCAAAGTGGCTTCCTTGTAATGAGTCTGTTATTAACCCAACAACGTGGGAAATCGCTGCTTCTAAACCACCAGAATCTCGTTTGTTGAATTTGAATCAAAAGGAGAATAGTAGTTGGATTTCCAAATATTCAAAAGATGCTAAAGCTGTATTCACTGCTTTCACTGTTAGTTTACTTTATAAATCGTCTTTGGCTGAACCTAAATCTATTCCATCTTCTTCTATGTATCCAACTCTTGAAATTGGTGACCGTGTTTTAACAGAAAAGTTTTCTTTATTCTTTAGGAGCCTCATGTTTCTGATATTGTTATTTTCAAACCACCACAATTTTTGAAGGAATTTGGTTATAGTTCATCTGATGTTTTTATAAAAAGGATTGTGGCTAAGCCTGGTGATGTTGTCCAAGTTAAGGGTGGAAAACTACTGGTGAATGGTGTTGCTGAACAAGAGGAATTTGTTTTAGAGCCTCTTGCATATGAGTTGGCTCCAATGGTTGTTCCAGCAGGACATGTGTTTGTAATGGGAGACAATCGTAACCAGAGTTTTGATTCTCATAACTGGGGTCCGCTCCCGATCAAGAACATTGTTGGTAGGTCGATGTTTCGCTATTGGCCTCCATCAAAGGAAGATCACACTGTCATGGTTCAGAACGTTCTTAACACCACACCTTCCGCGGCATAGCTAGCATATGATTTAGGAGGGACCAACTTGACAGTAACCAACTTCCGCGGCATTTATTTTGAATGAACTGCAACTCCGGATTGGACTGAGAGTGAGCTGTTAATCAACAATTCTTCGGGAGGAGTCTGCTTGTCTTAAGTGCAAGTTTGGACCTAAGGAGCAGCGCATTTTTTAAGGATTAATATAGTTTTGAGTTGTACGTGTATCCATTTATTTCCTGCAAACTACTTTGTTGAGTACTTCTGATACTCTTTATTCTTCTGCCTTCTTTTTAATATATAATTAGATTTACCATGCTTATATAAAAAAGAAAGATTTGTCATTTTAAAAAAATTGATGCAAGTTTGTCGATGACCTAATAATATCTTTATAATGTATGTCCCCTTGTGAAAGTTTAGGTGGTGAGGGGATTATATTTTAAGAAACATGATGTTGGATTTTGTGTTGTATTCTTTCACGTTTTTTTCCTGGATGTTTAAAACAAGGGGAAAGCTTCGACATGGAGCTATTTGTTTTTGTTTGTTTTTTGGTACAAGACATGGAGCTATTTGATTAGTATGTTTCGTAAACTTTATTTTGGTCGGATAGGTGGATTGGAGACTCGAAGCTTCCACAAATTTTTTCTAGGCTTTCTGCGGTTTTGGTTGAACCTTTAAGAAGTGTTATGGAGATGGGGAATGGGAGGGAGGTGTGTGTTGTTGGAAGCTTGCGTGGTGTAGCCTTTCTTTGTAATGGAAGAAGCCTTGTAATTTGATATTTTGATACTTCTCCAATCAGTTATATTGAAAATGAATGAAGATGAGTGGGTTTGTTTAGTCGATGACAAAGGTATGTTTACTGTTAATTATGTGTATCGTTGCTTGAATTACAACTTGTCTTCTCCTTCATCTATTGACTGTGAAAGGTTGAAATTACTAGGTTGGGTTTGGGAAAGCTTAGCTCCATCAAAGGTCATTGTCTTTTCATGGCAAATGCTTCTTCTCCGGTTACTAACTAAGGTAAGTTTGTTGAGGCGTGGCCGTGGGGTGTGTGCGGTGGGAATAGTTGCGAGGTGTAGTTGGTTTCTGAGTGACAAGGAAACGAAAGACCAATTATTCGTTAAATTTGTGTTTGAGAATAAAGTCTGGGTCGTGGTCTCTCAATCGATAGGAATGTCTTTGGTAATGACGGGGTATTTTCCAATTGTTGGAAAGTTTCTGTTTTAACTGAAGGTACCAAAACAAAACAAAAGGCTTACTCTTAACATGACACAATATGATATGAGCTGTCCTCGTCCTCGTAAGCTTAACTCAGTTGGTAGGGACAATGCATAATATATGTAAGGTCCGGGGTTCAAACCCCGACCAGCACCAAAAAAATGATGTGAGCTATTTGTAGGGTGCCGAATGACTAAATTTTTTCCATGGTGAATCTGAAGGTTGATGAGCTTGTTGATGCGATAAAACATATATTTCTTTACCTTGATAAAACATATTTCTTGTCAATGGTTTCTAGTAAAAAAGTCGGGGCCTCGATGTCTCTTTTATAAGTGGGTTGTTCACCCCTTGGAGTGTAACATTTTTTAGGCAACATAGCTTTTTTATGTCCTTCCAACTTGATGGATTTAGTACCACTTGTTCTATTCCTATATTCTAAGTATAGTAATATGTGTACTCATCCATTAACAGTATATAAATTTACCTTTGCTTCCCTGAGAAAGAAAAAAAAACAAAAATTTACCTTTGCTGATAAAAAAAATAAGTTTCGTAAAATTCCCCCTCATTATTTATGGTTAATATGACCATACTTTCAAAAGTGAATTTATTTGGGCAATGTTTTGATTTCAAACAAAAATATTTCGTTATTTTGGTCCAAAATTCTAGTACCTATAGTTAATTGAAGAATTTTTTGTTTGTTAAAATTTGGACAGGGTTGAAATTGTTGGGAAAATAGAGCAACAAGATCAACATTTTAAGGTTCGACATTCTTCTCACTCAGCTTCTTTGCCGGAAACTTGTATGGTAACCTTCGAAACACACTTGCTTTCACTGTTTTTGGATAGTGAAATCTTCTTCCTCCTGGTGGCGCAAACTTCCTTTCTTTGCGGCGCCGCCGCCGTCGGGCTAGTGTCGGAAGCGGTTAGAGTGATGCGTTTTGGTTGCATGTTGAAAATGAAAATTTTCTTTTTTCTTCACTGAAATGTTTGGTTGCATGTTGAAAATGAAAATTTTCTATCTTCTTTTTCGTCACTGAAATGTTTGGCTGAGTTAATTTATTAGATGAATTAATCTATTGTCGTTAGTGTATGTTTATTTGCCTAGAAATTATGCTGAATAAATGAAAATAAAATTTAATAATAAATAGATATGTAAAAAAAAAAAACATAAAATTAAAAGAAGGCTCAATAAATGTGTTTTTAGGCAAACAAACATACACTAACATTCCTTAAAAAAAAAACACACACTAATCAACCAAAAAATAAAAATAAATATATAAACACTAGTGTATGCTTATATAATTAATTTTTTAACCAAAAAAATAAATAAAAAGAACCTGGTAAGATGGCTCCATCTCATCAATGATGAAAATGAAAGTACCGTAGATTGGATAATAATATTAAATGTAAGGTAGATTGGAGTTTTATTTTCAAAAGTAGGTTAGTGAAAAAAAAGTATTTTAATGACTTTTTTTTAGGTAACCTATTTTTGAAAATAAATTATCCAATTTACCTACATTGAAAATAAATATCCAAATTGTCATACTTTCTGATTTTCCTTTACATGGCGCCATTTGAGATGGCACCATCATCCTTCAGGATGCCTCCCTCTTAGTTGGCGCCATTATACTACCTTTTTTTTCATTTTTCATTTTGTTTTGGCTTATTGATTTATACTTCCTTCATCACGTCTCCTTCTCACTTGGCACCATCTTATTAGGTTCTTTTATTTTTGTTTTAGTTTACTATGCAATCTTGATACCACTGTCATCGTTTACATCTTCATCAATTAACTTAAAATAACTACAACCTTTATCAAATTGATTCTTGTAATGTCTACACCCCCATACTTTTTTTCCACAGTTTGGATTTGAACTATTAAGCACAGTGCAAATCACACTTTTCTACCCACATCTGCATTCTAATATTGTTCTTCTTCTAACATTTGAACCAACAAACCCAACAGATTGACTCATTAACCACAAATTTGCGTTAGGTTTTGACATCCCTCAGATTCAGATTCGAAATGAATTGAAGGAGGGAAGAGAATTCGATTTTGAAGGAGGAAGAGGAAGGAAGAAGGGAGAATCAAGAAAGAATGTGGAGAACCTTAATTCTGGGGCTCTACAAAAGAAAACCCTCATTTTATATGTACCATGTTCGTACTCACTGAGTCTAACGGGAGAATCAAATAGTTGACCAAAATAGACATTTTTAACTAACATGTATAAATTTAAGGGACAAAAAAGAAAAAATTTAGAGTTATAAAACCAAAATAAAAATAAAAATTAAGTTGGGATCAAATGTTTATTTAAACTAAAAAAACAAAAAGGACAAGCCAAAGTAACCGTTCCAGACTTCGCGAATCCCACGCCTCTGAAAGCTGTCACAAGCGAGGTAGTGGACATTGGATAGTAAATGTCTGAATATGCATCTACCAATAAACTTTAACCTTGGATTAGACTTTTCCAAAAAATGGTTAAGTGACAAAATATTCTTTTGCAGATTTTTGTTTGGGCATGTGACACACCAAAAGGGAATTATTGTCCTATGTACTACAAAGCTTGTTGTCCACCCCTCGCCAGACAATTGTTGTCTGCCTTCTCATCGGGCACATGTCTTCGTCCCAAGGAAACAATTTTACCTCCTTCCTTCCATACTCCATTGAAAATTGTTCTTATAAACTCACCAACACTTACAATAGAAAATCATGCTCCAGGCATTTTTTTAAGAAGTCTAAAATAGAATTAAAAATTAAATTTATATTAATTTTTTTTAAGGTATTGAATGTACAATTTTTAAGAGAAAACTTTTACAAGTTAATGTCTCCTTTTTCTATTTGATTAAATAAGATAAAGACTGATTAAGTTGGTTATCTAAAACAACCAATTTTAAACATATACGCAGTGATGTTTTTGAAACTAAGTAAAAAAATATTCAACGTTTATGCTAATTGGATATTTCTTTGGTCTTTATATAAGAATTTTTTTACTTAAAAGGAAGTTAAAGGGTGAGAAATTTCGTTGGTCTTTGGTGATGGTGAGACCACATCATTTTGGTGTGATCCTTTGTCGGATGGTGGGTGCATGTTGTCTAGATTAAGCCGGTTGTTTGGTTTAGGTGTTAATAATAGGGTTACCGTGGCAAAGATAAGGAGGCAAGGGTGGGGGTAGGTGAAAATGGGTGGAAGTAGAGAAGGCGTTAGGAGGAAGATCGGGTGTATCAATGTGGATATATGGGTTTCAACTCAGAACTCTCCTTTTGGGTATACGGCAAAAGATTTTATCAAGTCATTACTCAAACCGAGCATCCACATAATGATATCGATTGTGACATAATCCGGAACTAAGTTGTGTCTCTGAAGGTTTTGTTATTCTCTTGTAGAGTTTTTAATAAAAGGATTCCAACAAATGATGATTTATTGCTTCGTGGATTCCAACCTAAAAACGACAGAAAACCGGAGATTGGGCCCAGAAGAGAGGCATAATGCGCCTAGGGCATTTGAAATGTGCATAGGGCATGATTTAACAAAAAATGCACCTAGGCCATTTCTTATGCGGCCCGTGCATGCATAAAAAATGCACTATGCGCCCCGTGCATTTGGCATGTGCCCCATGCATGCAAAAAGTCAGGGCCCAACTGTCTTTTCCTGCTTCCGAAATGGGTAATGCTCCCACTGTTAGCCCAAACCCAAGTAGAAACTCTCCTATAAATACCAGCCTTCCTCATTCAGAATTTCTCGTTCAGAACTGGAGCAGTTCAAGATGAAGGCAACTTTGGAGATTCGGGAGAGGTTCTATCTTCTCCTTGGTTTTCTAGGGTATGTTTTGAAGGTGAGAAAAACCACAAGAAGGGGGGGGGGGGGGGTTGAATTGTTTTTTTTGAA
>Ga0315915_1006792_pt1 | contig 13893 bp, 5 predicted proteins | sample MpolbnodulesMG_FD_207738 | JGI IMG/M metagenome (GOLD analysis project Ga0315915, IMG submission 207738) | Medicago polymorpha root nodule microbial communities from Los Angeles, California, United States - branched nodules | ecosystem: Host-associated > Plants > Roots > Nodule | place: USA... | reverse complement strand
TTGTTGGAATGATTAAAATCGCAAGCTTTAGAAGAAATTCAAGTGGGGTGGAAAAGAGGAAATAAAAGTACCAAAATTGTGTTATGTCCTATATGATGATCTTTCAGGTATATAACTTCAGTAATAATGCGTTCCAAAGATATGTCCCTAACTTTTCCGGTTTATATCTACCGGATGTTATAAATAAGGTAATTTGAGCATCCTGTAGTTATCTTCAGAACCAGTCCAGTATATATCTACCTGATGTTGTAAAAAAGGGCATATTTAGTATTTTAGGGGGCCTTTGGAGATTTTGGGGGGGCTTAAAAAGAAATGTCCACTTTTCTATGCACGCCCCCGAGAAACCAAATATTTCTATATGCACCCCCTATCGTAATTTTTTTTAGGGCCCCCTACTGGCAAGGTCCCTAGGCCGTCGCACCCCGACCTATGCCTAGGGCCGGCCCTGCCAAAACCCACATTCGACATGAGGAAAAGATTAATGCCGCCATGATCAATACAGATAGAAAAGTGGATAAAACTAGACGTGATAGGTGTAAGAAAAAGAAAACATGAAATATTTAGATTAGCCAAATATTGTGATTATTCCAACATAATAATAATGTATATTGTTATTATATCAAGTTTAAATTAGATTAAACTTAAGAGGTTAATGAACTCTACTAAAATGCCGTATTGTTTAAAAGAATTTGAGTTTGAATAGTGAAACAATTTTTTGTAGAGTTCATTACAATTCGACATAATATTAATGAGTATTGTATCTTGATTGATCCATGTGATAGTTTAAATTAATAATACTAATACTAATGAACTCATTACTTAATTTACCGCATAGTTTGAATACTAATACTAATGAACTCATTACTTAATTTACCGTCGAACTTTAAATTATTAGTGTTTCATTCCCAACTAGATGGTTAACAAATAAAAAAAGTAGAAGTGTAAGTAGCAATAAATAATAAATGCTTTTAGATCACAAGTAACAATGAGTTATTATGATTTATGACTATCTTAATCAAACAAAACGACTTACGGGATCAATCATTCATGTGGAAAATACACTATTACCTAAAAATTGACCCCACACAATTAAATTTACAAGGGCATTTACGTCATTCCATATATCCTCTTTCTCTTCATAATTAATTGCATAATCAATCATATTAATATACTAACTTCATTTCATACACAATCGAATAGTATATAAATACACAACAAAGAAAAAAGTATAGACTCCAAATCTAAATCTCCGTAGATTTCGATTTCAGCTCCTATTTCCTCTCTTCACTTCTTCATCTTTTCGTACCAATTTGTAAGTTTTTTTTTCCCTCACTCTTGCTCTGTTTTTTTTTTTGTCTTCTTCATATTGATCTTGTGATGGCCCATTTGATTATTTGAATTTTGTTGCTTTAAAGATTAGAAATTTAAGCTAATGAGTGTTTTTTATGATCTGGGTATTGCTTACTTTTGTTTGATCTGTTGTGATTTATAAGATCATTATTTGTATCTTGATTGATCCATGTGATTGTTTATGATGAAGCAATTGAAGTAATTAGATCTGTATTTGATTTGTTATTTTGAAGTTAAGATGGTTTATTGTGTTGAAATTTGATTGGATTTACCAGTGTTTGTGATGAATCTGACTCATGAAATTGTGTGTATTTGTGTTTTTATTGTTTAGGTAGATTGAAAGAGTGTGAAAAGGTATAGTTTTAGTTTTACCGTGTTTGTTTTTACTGAATTTTAGTGGTTGGATTTATTTACTGTGATTCAGTGATGAATTATGTAGTGAGTTGATATTTTGACTTGTTAAGGAAATGGATCAAGAAAATGTGTTGCTATAGGTTTGACTTTGTTTATTTTTCCACTTTGACTTGTGTGAGTTTTGTAGCTAAAATCATGATACAGATCATGATTTTATCTCATCATGAATTTCATATTGAATTCCGATTCATTATGATGAATCCCGATTCATGGTAATGAATCATTACGAAACTTGCTGTATTTACTATTTAGCCACTTTTCCTGTCAACTTTGTGTAGTCGACATTTTCCTTTCGTTGTTTGATTTATAACTTGAATCTTGAATTATTTTGAAGTACATATATCAACTTATATTTTGATCATCTTAAGACTCATATACTAAGATTCGATTCATAATTTAGAAAAAAGTTTTTCTGATTGAAGATCAAAATCTCGATTTGATAACCATGATCTTGTTCTTATCCAAAAGTCGGTTTACCTTTAGTATATAAATTGAATGTTATTCTGTTTATTATGAGATTACTAGCTTTTGTCGTATGCCATGTTTTATTTTAGTTTCTGTGATTATTTAGGAATATTTTGATTATATTTGTCTGTGGTTCTAATTTTTATTTTGTTATCTGGAATTATTTTTATTGCAGAAGTTGCTGATATGGCAACGCACACCCCAAAAAACATCCTCATTACCGGGGCAGCTGGATTCATTGCGTCTCATGTTGCCAACCGGCTTATCCGGAACTATCCCGACTACAAAATCGTTGTCCTCGACAAACTCGATTACTGTTCTAATCTGAAGAACCTCATTCCTTCTAAATCATCTCCAAACTTCAAGTTTGTGAAGGGAGACATTGAAAGTGCTGACCTTGTCAACTACCTTCTCATCACCGAGTCAATCGACACAATTATGCACTTTGCTGCTCAAACTCATGTCGACAACTCTTTTGGTAACAGCTTTGAGTTCACCAAGAACAACATATATGGTACTCATGTCTTATTAGAAGCTTGCAAGGTAACTGGCCAGATCAAAAGATTCATCCATGTAAGCACTGATGAGGTCTATGGAGAGACAGATGAGGATGCGGTTGTTGGAAACCACGAGGCTTCTCAGCTACTTCCGACAAATCCTTACTCTGCAACAAAAGCTGGGGCAGAAATGCTCGTCATGGCATATGGTAGGTCATATGGATTACCGGTGATCACAACACGTGGAAACAATGTCTATGGCCCGAATCAGTTTCCTGAAAAGTTGATTCCAAAGTTCATTCTCTTGGCAATGCAAGGCAAAGTTCTTCCGATTCATGGTGATGGTTCAAATGTGAGGAGTTATTTGTATTGTGAAGATGTTGCAGAGGCTTTTGAAGTTATCCTTCATAAGGGAGAGGTTGGACATGTTTACAATATTGGAACTAAGAAGGAAAGGAGAGTTATTGATGTAGCCACCGATATTTGCAAACTCTTCTCAATTGATCCGGAGACTAGTATAAAATTTGTAGAGAACAGACCGTTTAATGATCAGAGATACTTTCTTGACGATCAAAAGTTGAAGGTGCTGGGTTGGTCGGAGAGAACAACATGGGAAGAAGGCTTGAAGAAAACCATGGACTGGTATATCAACAATCCTAATTGGTGGGGCGATGTGAGTGGTGCATTGCTTCCTCATCCGAAAATGTTAATGATGCCTGGTGGGATGGAGAGACATTTTAATGGGTCTGAAGAAGAAAATTCTGCACCGTTTGTCTCAAGTACTAATACTCGAATGGTGGTTCCACCTACAAAGAGCATTGGCTCTTCACAGAAACCCCCTCTCAAGTTCTTGATCTATGGAAAGACTGGTTGGATCGGTGGTTTGCTTGGGAAATTGTGCGAGAAACAAGGGATTCCATATGAATATGGAAAAGGGCGTCTTGAGGATCGTTCATCACTTGTGGCTGATATTCAGAATGTGAAGCCAACTCATATTTTCAATGCAGCAGGCGTGACCGGAAGACCTAACGTTGATTGGTGCGAATCTCATAAAACTGAAACCATCCGTGTCAACGTTGTTGGGACTTTAACATTGGCTGATGTAAGTAGAGAGCATAACCTTTTGATGATTAACTATGCTACCGGGTGCATATTCGAGTACGATGAAGCTCATCCAGAAGGTTCAGGCATTGGTTTTAAGGAGGAAGACACACCTAATTTTGCTGGTTCTTTCTATTCCAAAACTAAGGCTATGGTAAGCTAGCTTTATCACAATTTAAACTTTTCTTCCCTTCCCTTGGCATTATTATTATTATAATATTTTTTTAATTTTTTTTAAATCGATGACACAATAGGACAAGCGTGTAGAACAAATCTTGTTCAAGTAATAATTTTCCATTATGTTTATTGATTATTAATATGAATATCTGCTAATATTTGTCTATGAATGTTTCTTAGGTTGAAGAGCTCTTGAAAGATTTTGACAATGTATGCACTCTCAGGGTCCGCATGCCGATTTCATCTGACCTAAGCAATCCACGCAATTTCATCACCAAGATTTCACGTTACAACAAGGTAGTCAACATTCCAAACAGCATGACTGTTTTGGACGAACTTCTGCCTATTTCAATTGAGATGGCAAAGAGGAACCTAAGAGGTATCTGGAACTTCACAAATCCTGGCGCTGTGAGCCACAACGAGATTCTCGAGATGTACAGAGATTACATTGATCCAAACTTCAAGTGGGCTAACTTCACACTTGAAGAACAAGCCAAAGTGATAGTTGCTGCAAGAAGCAATAATGAAATGGATGCATCCAAATTGAAGAATGAGTTCCCAGAATTGCTTTCCATCAAAGAATCACTTATCAAGTACGTCTTTGAGCTAAACAAGAAAAGTGCTTAAAACAATATCAAGTAGCTTCAAGTTTAGAACATCATTTGCTACCAAATTTTTGTGTTTTGGCTACTTAGTTTATCATTCTCATTATTTCATTGTTGTTTCCATACTGTTATTGTTGTGTTTAGAAGATAATATTGGTAATTGATAAGTATTATAATTGGGGTTAGGTATGGTTTCTAAATTAAGATTTACACAGCTTTATCATAGTTTTCTTGTGTGCTATGTTTGTTACCTTGTGAGCTTGCTACGGATAAACTTGCTATTCTGATATTGAAGACATGTATTCTTTTATTACTCATAATATATATCTTTTTTTGTGAGTTATGTTTGTATCGGATTCGCGTTGTAACTGAGGTTCATTTAAATAAAAAATCTAGTGTTATCTAGCACTTATGTCGTGGAAAATACAAATTTTATAACATTGGAAGTATTTGAAGCTGACATGTTTATAAATTATATAAAATTAAGAAACGTTAACAACTTTGAATTTTTATAAACATTTATTGATAGGGTAAATATATCTTACACACATCCAAATATATTTAATTGTGAGGTTGCTACGGATAAACTTGAGGTATATAAGAGACTTGAATCATATATCTAATGTTTTAAGGTTTTGGATGGAGATGTGGTGTCACCATCTTATGGGAGGTCTAAACCATCATGAGTGATGTTCAGGGGTGGAACTGGTAACTGGTTTAGTACGGTCAACCAACAACTTTTATCATAACTAACCACGTTATCAAATGTGACTAAATAACCATATTTCTCGATAGCACAGCAACTCAAATATATTGGTCATTACTGTAATTGTATAGGTCATACTCTCTCTAGAATATAGTTATATTTACATTCTAAGCCTTAAATCTTTCCTAAAACTCTCACTCACTTGAAGGTTGAAAGTCTTTGTGTATGAGTACCATCCTCAGCCATGTGAACCTTCCTATCTCTCAGTGCCATACCACGTGATCTTCGCAACGTTCTATCTCTGTGCCATTACACGTTGTGATCTTGGCTCCTCCATCATTCGAGTTACCCCATCTTATATCTCTCAACTTCATGTTTGAACATGTTTTATGAGCTTTATTATGGTATGCTGTTTAGGAATTGGATAACAAACAAGTATGTTTGATTACATTGTTGAACCCTTTTCACGTGTTATTAGTTGATATCACATACAAAACGAAATGGTATACAAATGTGTTCCCCACGTACAAAGCAGAGGAGAACGGGATCCATAGGATCCGAAGGAGGACGAGATCGACGTGAGATAGAGGTGGTGGAGATCAATTGAAGACAGTGGAAGAGAGTAGTATATCACTAATCGGGAACAATAAGATTGTGCGATTGAAGAACATTCGGAGGCTACAGTTGCAGTGACGCGAGGCAGAAGGACCTGCGACCGTTATGGAGGGAAGAGAGGTTAGGAAGAGGGAAGACAATGTTGGGGTGTTTGGGGGAGCTCCAAAGCACAATATGTTAATGCTTTAGGATCACAAGAGAGACGTCACATCTCCACTCAAAAATTCGAGGCATTAGTTATATGAGTCACATCTTTTATATATCTAATATTTCAATGCTCCAGGACTACAAGAGAGGGTGATTTCACATCTCCATCCAAAATCTTAAGACATTAGATATACAATATGGTTCAGCTACTCATATATATATCCCACATTTTATCCATTCATAGACAATGTGAGACTTAACCACTCACACTTGAACCAACCGAAAGTTGAGAAGTAAGAAAGAACTTAAGAGATGATTGTTCATCCAAAAAAAGAGGTTATTCTGTGCAGAGAAACTATCATAACACCCAGTAGAGATGCTTGTACTGAAACATATCAAATGTGGGATGTACTGAAGTGTTGAATAAAAATAAATCTATAAAAGTAAACTTCTGCAGCGAGTTCAACTTCATAGACTGGCTGATAGACAAGGCAGACACCAAGGTGCTTGCTAATATATTTGCTATCAGGCTATCACAGACCATATTTGGATGGCTAGGAACACTAAAGTCTACGAGGACAGAGATATTCCAGTTCAAGATTCTATTACTGCAGCCATGAATAGTCTTGAAAAATTCAACAAAGCAAATAATATTGAAGAGCATGAACATTAGAATATAAGAACCACATTATATTCACCAGAAACAAACAAATAGGAATTAACCCCCACCTGCAAACTGTAAGGTTAACTGTGTGATGCTAACATGTCTATGGAATGATTCTTGGGGAATGGGAGGTGTCATCAAGGATGAAAATGGCGGTACGATCGTAGCTGCTGCAACTCGGCATGAAAAAGAAAACAAAGACGTGATTGTTACAGAAGCTAGAAACATTATGCCCGCGGTTGTTTTTGCGAAGAATTGTTGTTTCAGAAAGGTCATTATATTGAATCTGATTGTAAAACTCTGATAAAGGCCATCTATCAACCCAAAGAATCAATCCATGAACATCTGGGGATCCATTGCGAGACAAATTCAAAGAAGTCTAGGGTTTTTTAAGAATGTTTTTTTTTGAAGAAGCCATTTTTCAGAATGTTTTATTTAGGTTCACTGGAAGAAGTAATAATCAAGCTTCCCATAACTAGCTAAGTACCCATACAGACCCGAATAGGATTTGGATTTATGAAAATCCTAACACTTCTAACCATTGTTGTCAAAATTCCGACTTAAATCCTAAAATCTAGGATTTTGCGACTTTATTCACCTTCAACGACTCAAATCTATAGCAGAATCCCTAAATAGGCAAAATCCTAGTAAAATAGCGTCAAAATCGCACAAAATCATGAAATCCATACAAAATCACATGATTTTAAATGGTTTTGAATGATTTTGTCCACTTTTTTAGTCGTTTATGTATAAGTATTTCGTAGACTTTAAATTGAGTCATTTATGTCTACATACAATTTATAACATATATTTAACATTTATAAAACATTATTTTTGTTTTGGTAAAATCCATCGATTTTGATTGCGATTTTACGATCTTCGATTTTGCTCTTCTTTTTGACCTGGAGCAAAATATCAATTTTAAATATAGATATTCTTTCCTAGTCAAAAAAAAAAATGTAGATATTCTTTCAATCGAAACTCAAATTTTAATTTGCGACATTTTGATAATCTATCTCCTTCGGCTAAACTTAATTCTAATTCTTTCTTTTTTTTTTTTTGGTATTTTTTAGACTTTTTGATATTTTATTTTTCTCGGAAATGCTAGCTAGTACGGAATCTATTTATACGAAAAACAACGGATGAACTTGATGTTGATTTATTATTACAGTTTTATCCTTAATTTATTTCTATATGACCAGCTTACCCTTAAATTGTTAGTGCTGTTGCTGTTTCGTTAAATTCCGTGATTAAGTATCCGTAGTGCATAGCAGTGCTCTTATTTTCTTCCATAGCTATATTTATCTCTGTTGGACATTAGTGCGACAAACTCGAACACGTTATTTCTTTTAATAATTCGAACTTTTTTTTTCTTCTTTTAATAATGTGACCGTAAGTCCATTGATGTTGGCAGTGTGAACTGTCTATAGTTTCGTCGACTTTTAGAAACCTCTTTTTCACACACAGATACAATTCGTCGATGCATACACTTCACCAACTCCAATTTTAAATATAACCTAAAAATAATAGATAATCTCACTTAAATTAAATGAAACGAAAATGTGATTTGAGAAAAACAATTTTTTTATTACATAAAAAAAAAGACAAGTGCTAACTTATGCGCCAAAAGCACGGATAAACATAGATTGTAAAAAAAAAAGGAACATTTGTCAAAAGAAAGGAGCTTAACATAAAAAATTTCATCTTTAAAATCTTGTAATCAACATTTTAAGAGTTAAAATATTGTATTTTCAATGTAAAATTTTTATTTGGGGATCTTCAACATATGTCCTAAGACAAAAGTTAGTAAGACCGAAAAAATTATATGATATTAACTACTATTGTTAATATGTGCATTATTTGTAAATTTTGCTTATATTTGAAATCATGATGCGTAGTAAATAAATAAAGAAAGAGAAAGCACCAATATTTCATTTATGTATGGTTATACATTTGAAGTGCTAGCTCAACTAAAAGAGTTTAGTCTTGCAATCTTATGGTACAAAGTTCAAATCTCTTTGATGACGAATAAACTTTTTCCTTTAAAATAAATATCGATGGCAAGATAATTTGTACCCGCAAATAAAATTTATCACGAACACATGATGAATAGTTAACAGATATATCTATGAATAAAATAAATAGATATTCCAACTATCTACGAGTTGATGGAGGTAGATGCTGATGTAAAAGTATATGTTTCTGATATCCCATCAGTAAGTAAACAAAATTAGTTGAGGGTAATGATTTCTTAATATTTAATTGACAAAGAAAGACCATGACTAATTAATATTTTTCATGTATTAGTATTCATTTATGTTGTCTAAAGAGAAGAAAACAATTATACCACGCCATGGAGGTGCAACCAAAGTCAAAATTAGTTCTATATGTTTTATGACCAGAAACCAAACATTTTTTCAAAGTCAAATGAATGTTTTGGATTCAAAGAGCTCAAAACGTGAATCTTGTTGACATAGAAGAAAATGATAATAGATTAATTTTAAAATTTGTATATATATGCTCTATGTGATACTAACTTTCAATTCAATAGTTGTTTTTGAAAAAATATTTATCCAAAATCTATGAAGCACAGACTTAGACATGGATACGTCGTTACCGATAATAATTTAAGAAAATGACATAATTCAACTTAATCATATATGTCGGTGTTGGACACAATATGTATCTGACACCGGGACATACCTAATCCGTGGAGTATCTGAACTTCTTAGTCCAATATGATGTCATTGAGTGAATGTAATTATTAGTACAACTCTTTGGATGTATAATTTAATCCATCATCTAATCCAAACTTTGGAAAAACTACATTTGACTTATTAGATATTTTTGCATATATTTCATCTAAGAGAGAGTAGCCTCTTCTCTTGTGTATGTTCTTTGACTTATTAGATATTTTTGCATATATTTCATCTAAGAGAGAGTAGCCTCTTCTCTTGTGTATGTTCTTTCATTTCTTCCTGATAAATTGTACTAGGTAGGAATTAAAACATGGGAACAAAACAATGGTTTTTATCGAATATTGTTTTTGTTCTGTCCATCTCCATGCTCTTGATCATGTCCAAACTGTGTTTGTGTGATATTCAATATATTGGCACAATCTCACCAGGGATGGAAGGTTCTCAAACGAATTTCATCGACAAAGACTTCAAGTTCCTCCTCTCAAACAATAGAAATTTTGCTTTTGGTTTTGTTGCTGCCGTCAATGACACCACCAAGTTTCTACTGGCAATCGTTCACACGGCTAGCTCCACCATGTTTTGGGCTGCTAATAGAGCATTACCTGTTTCCAATTACGATAGTTTCGTGTTTGATAAAAACGGAAATGCCTTTTTACGGAAAGATGGAACTGTGATCTGGTCTACAAATACAATTAGTAAAGTAATGGAATTGCAAGACAATGGAAATTTGGTTTTGCTTGGTAACGACGACAATGATACGGTAATTTGGCAAAGTTTTAGTTATCCAACTGATACTTTGATGCCTTCACAAGAATTCAAAGAGGGAATGAAACTTACCAGCGAACCTAGTCCGAATAACTTGATCTATGTTCTTGAGATAAAATCAGGTAATGTTATTCTTTCAGCTGGTTACAAAACTCCACAGACTTATTGGACTATGCAGAAGGATAGCCGTAAAATCATCGATAAGGCTGGCCATGTTGTGGCTTTTGCAAATCTCAGTGACAATTCTTGGAGATTCTATGATAGCAATAAGTCTTTGTTATGGCAATTCATTTTCTCTGCTGATGGAGGCATAAATGGAAGTTGGATTGCAGTTTTGGGAAGGGATGGTGTCATTACTTTCTCGAATCTCAACGGTGGTGGATCAAATGGTGATTCTTCAACAAGAATACCACAAGATTATTGTGGTACACCAGAACCTTGTGATCCCTACAACATATGCGCAAACCAACGTAGGTGTAGCTGTCCTCATGTTCTTCTTCCTAGTTGTAAACCAGGTTTTGTCTCTCCTTGTGATGATGATAAATCACAAAATCCTATTGAATTTCTGAAAGTTGATGATGGACTTAGCTACTTTGCGCTTGATTTTCTTCATCCCTATTTGAATACCGATTTGGCCGGTTGTCAGACATCTTGCCGCGGAAATTGCTCTTGTCTTGCAATGTTCTACCATACAAGTTCAGGGAACTGTTTCCTGTTGGACAGTATTGGAAGTTTTCAAAAATCCGATGAGGCTGATTCTGGTTATGTTTCTTACATTAAGGTCTCAAGCGATGGAAGTGGAAGCAGCAATAAGCACATCATAGTTGTTGTGGTCGTTGTCATATTATCAACTCTGCTTGTTCTGCTCTTTGCGGGTGTTCTATACTGCAGGAAAAAGAAAAAGTTTGCTCCAGAGAACTCAGAAGAAGACAATTTCTTGGAGAATTTAACCGGTATGCCAATCCGTTTCCGCTATAAAGATCTTGAAGTTGCAACCAATAACTTCTATGTGAAGCTTGGTCAAGGAGGTTTTGGATCAGTTTACAAAGGAGTTCTACCTGATGGGAGTGAATTAGCTGTGAAGAAACTAGAAGGTATTGGTCAAGGGAAGAAAGAGTTCAGAGCTGAAGTTAGCATCATTGGAAGCATTCATCACCTTAATTTGGTAAAGCTTAAAGGATTTTGTGCAGATGGAACTCATAGGCTTCTAGTTTATGAGTATATGGCTAATAACTCATTGGATAAATGGATATTCAAGAAGAAAAAAAGTGAATTTCTTTTGGATTGGGATACAAGGTTTAATATAGCACTAGGAACAGCAAAAGGGCTAGCTTATCTACATCAAGAATGTGACTCAAAGATTGTTCACTGTGACATCAAACCTGAAAATGTACTTCTAGATGATCATTTCATCGCCAAAGTTTCAGATTTTGGTTTAGCCAAGCTCATGAACAGAGAGCAAAGCCATGTTTTTACGACACTTAGAGGAACACGTGGCTACCTTGCGCCTGAGTGGATAACAAACTATGCTATATCAGAGAAAAGTGATGTATACAGTTATGGTATGATGTTGCTAGAGATAATTGGGGGAAGGAAGAATTACAATCCTGATGAGACTTCAGAGAAATCGAATTTCCCTCGTTTTGCTTTTAAGATGATGGAAGAAGGTAAAGTGAGAGATATCATTGATTCAGAGATGAAAATAGATGATGACTATGATGATAGGGTTCATTGTGCTATAAGTGTTGCATTGTGGTGTATACAGGAAGACATGTCTATGAGACCTTCCATGACAGAAGTTGTTCAAATGTTAGAGGGTATTTGTACTGTTCCTAAACCACCAAAATCCTCCAATGAAGGAGACACCTCTTCTGATGCTTATCTATCAGCAGTTAGTCTTTCAGGTCCAAGATAACAATAATAACTCTATTATGTATCTTCTTTTTTGGTCTTAAATGAACTTTTGGTCCCTCTATATTTATTGATTTACAATTTTATTCCCTATTTTTTAAAATCCAAAATACAGTCCCTTAGTTTTTAAAATATCAGCCTTTTTCCCTGCCACTAAATTTGGGGTATATATATGTTGATTAATGCAGGACAGAGACAAAATTATGATGGTAACTATTCTAGTAAAAATAAATTGTAATGTCTTGGAGAAAACTAGAGTATATAGCTTAAAGTTGCAACATATTTCTAGACCATTCTAATAGCAAAAGTCAAACAAAAGTCTATAAAATTCTCTTAACACATCTTAAAGCATCTATAAATAGATAAGCATGTGCGTAATCGTATTCAAACATTTGAGATGTAATGTCAATGACATTGAGGGTTTCATTAACCATATCTCAACTCCCATAGTAAGTTAATTGCTATTGTAAAGTACCCCCGACGGCATATGCTTATAACTTAGGAGTGTACTCCTCTTTAGTTCTCGGGTTCGAATCCTTATGTGCCAACAATTGACTATAGAGAATTGTGTCTTAAAATCAGTTGTTTGGGGGGTTTTTGGTGGTTCCGAATCGATTTATAATAAGAATATGAATCAATTCACTGTGTTTTGTATCATATATATAGCAATTTTTGACAGCTTTTGACACGATTGGCGACTCAGAAAATAGAACCTAGAGAGAGGGAATACCCGAAAACCTAGGGTTTGAGTGTTGAGGGCTCTTGAGTGATGTTATATGGTTGGGAAGGATCAAAGGTTTCTCTAGTGAGTTCTTGAGTGATTCATCTCTGATTCGTAACACTACTGTAACATAACCCACCAAAAACTTTAGTAAAAACCCATCCAAAAAACTACTGTAATATAACCCACCCAAAACTTTAGTAAAAAACCATCGAAAACTACTTTTTTTTTCCATACAAGACCATCAAAAACTACTTGTCGATGACATCAAGTAATTATGAAATTATTGGTTAGAGAAATATACCAAATGACTATATTACAAGAAATTGCTGAGACTAGAACTTGCTAAATTATTTATCTTTCAACCTGAGGAAGCAGCATTGCTAAGATGAATCAAATTAGTTGCAAAAGCAAGCAATCCTATAACTCAAAATCTCACTAATTACGAGAAGATGTAGGCGCAAGTTTTTTCAGAAATTCAGCAACCTCATCAGACGATGGAAGTGTAAATCGAGCATTTGTTTGAGTTCTTCCAACGGCACACGAGAAGTAATTCTCTTTCTTGAGGTCAAGGACATTCCAAGAGATCTTTTCTGGCAAAGGTGATTTACACTTACGCGCCGTGCGGTTGACATTATTTGCTGTTTTCTTCTCTGAATTTGAGATAGGTCGCTGTCCCTTGCTTTGATTTGCTGACTTGAATCCATTTTTAATTGATGGGATCTTCATAGGTGATACCTTCTCATTGGGAAACTTAGCTGCATCTGATAACTTACTTCGCTGAAGACTTGCACCAAAAGAAGAAGGCTCTGGCTCAAAAAAGTCATATATATCTTCGTCCTGCTGCGATCAATAATGTTAAAGTCAATTGTGTTGCGCGAGAATATGCTAATCAATCTTGAATGATACAGGAAAAATTGCAATTACAAATTTTCATAACTGCAATCATGCTTGATAAGGACAATTTCTTGCATTAGACTAATAAACATGATATAGAAGTTATGCGAAATATATATATATATATATATATATATATATATATATATATATATATAT
>Ga0315915_1006788_pt1 | contig 13900 bp, 15 predicted proteins | sample MpolbnodulesMG_FD_207738 | JGI IMG/M metagenome (GOLD analysis project Ga0315915, IMG submission 207738) | Medicago polymorpha root nodule microbial communities from Los Angeles, California, United States - branched nodules | ecosystem: Host-associated > Plants > Roots > Nodule | place: USA... | reverse complement strand
AAATTAAATAAATTACAACTAGATTGCTACTGATGCTCAATATTAGGGCAATTTTTACGGGAATGACCGGGCATCCTTCACACGCCACAACTTCTTGTATATTCCTCAACGTCCATTTCAGTTCTAATGCGAGTAACTGGTGGACGACCTTTCTTTGTTCTTCGAATGGTCGAATCAGGAATCACCTTTGGGCCTACATAATTGGGCCGATACTGCTGGCGGTGAACCACGTGGAAATTGATGTTGTATACAACATATACACACTCATTCCGAAACTTTTGATCGACAAATATTTTATAGTCGTGACTAAAGCTAGAACATGCAGCAATGACATGCGAACATGGGAGATGTAACACCCTGAATTTTCCACAGTCACACCATTTATTTTGCAAGTCGACCTTGTATTCTCCCATCGACAATCCTTCTTTATGGTTGATAGTTTCACGAACTGAGAAGGTATACCGATCTCGGTCGAACTGAGTAACTTGATGACTGTTGGATTTAATCACCTCAACCTTCAGAAAATCCATGAATTTTTTAGAGAATGGTTCATCGGCACTTACCCTTGCTGCTGCCTCATGTCCTCTTTTAGCAAACAAGGCCCCCAACCTGTAGTAGGTCGCTTTCACAATAGCTGTGATCGGGAGTCCGTGTATACCCTTATACACGTTGTTTTGTGACTCGACCAGGTTGGTAGTCATGTGACCCCATCGTCGACCATCGTCATGTGATTGAGTCCACTTTTCATTGGGAATTTTGTCGACCCAAGCTAAAGTCCGTCGATCTGCAACTGCAATTTCGTTGCGGTAGTACTCAAACGTGGGGATGTTCATGGCATATCCTGCATTGTTTGAAATTAAAGTTAGATGTATGTACGTTAAACGGTGGAGGCCTGAGACACATGCTTTTCATTTTCCAACAGGTGAATGTACCATCATGTTGGAAGATGTATACATGTTACTCGGCTTACCTATAGGAGGGCAAGTCGTTACTGGTCCGCCAAGTCTTTCATGGCAAACTTGTTACGACTTATTAGGAGTAATAATTCCACAAAATAAGAAGGAGGGTCATTCTATTTTGTCGCCTCCTAAAATAAGAATTCAATATGCTAGGAGGTACCTTCTATGGCTAATTGGTGGTTTTTTATTTCCAAATACAACTGGAATGTATGTACACAACTCTTGGTTGTCTTTGCTAGTTGATTTCAACCAAACAAGAACATACAGTTGGGATCCGCCGTTTTAGCTTTTCTTTATCGTGGCATGTGTGAAGCGTCACATCCAACAAAAAAAGGCCTATCGGGATGTAACTTCCTCCTACAAGTTTGGGGATATTGTAGGGATGTAACTTCCTCAAACGGTTATCGCTTTCCACAAGAGAGTGAACATTGGGATAACCAACGACAACATACTTTACCTCGTCGGCCACCAAGAAGACTACTCCCAACTCCTGCGTATATTCATTGGTTTACAATTGAATGCAATCACCATGTCAAGATTTCAATCCAAAAGGTACACGAGGAAGTGCCACAGTCAAATTCTGAGCCGGAGATCGAACCAGAACCACAAAATTACAACAACCAAGAAGAACCAGAGCCAGATGACGTTTGGGATCAAGGATTTCTTACAACAACCAACAAAACAATAACACAATGTACATCAACACAAACTACAACCACCCACCAACACCAACACCAACAAACCTACTATCCTAATTCATTCCTGGTGATGAGTTTAATTTTGTGAATACTCCTGGTTTAGACGCCGAGTTCGGTCAACAGTCTTTGAGTCGTTTGTCATTGAACTCTAACGATAATCATTTTCTAGATGTTGGATGGCCTTCAAGGGAACACGATGTCTCATTGACGCTTGGTCAAAGTAGTCTGATGCAAGCTACTACAAACAACAATGACGAAGACCAAACGGAACCTGAAGTAGTTCATCGTCAACTATCTCGTCGTCAAATAATTCACGAACCACGTAGAAATCCGGATAGGAATGCCCCAAGATCTTGGTGTGGGACATATCATCAATTATAACAATTGTAGTTTTTTTAACCTATTATGTAATTATTATTAATAAATTAATTTTTTTAGAAATAATAATTAATTTTTAGAATTAATTTATAAAAAACGAAAAAAATAAAATAAGCCACAAGTGGGGGTTGTGGGACATTTAAAAAAAATTAAAAAATAAAATAAAAAGTATCCCACAAAGGGGGGTTGTGGGACATTTAAAAAAAATTAAAAAATAAAATAAACCACAAGTGGGGGTTGTGGGACATTTAAAAAAAATTAAAAAATAAAATAAAAAGTATCCCACAAAGGGGGTTGTGGGATATAATAAGTCCAAAAAAAATATATATCCCACAAGAGGTGGTTGTGGGATATACTAAGTCCAAAAAAAAAAAGGTATCCCACAAGGGGGGTTGTGGGATGTCAAAGAATCTTAAAACGTAGGGTATTTTTGAATTTTTTTTAAAAAAGTAGGGTATAAAATTAATTTTCGTTTATTTTAAGGGTAGAAAAAAAAATTCTTATAGGGTGAAGCTGGATAAACCCAAATTGAAGGGTGATTCTTCTTCCTGACCTATTACCATTGGAGATGAACAACCTCAGAAGGAGTTTCCAAAGGAAGTGCACGAAAATATCCCTCCTAAAACCACTCCAAATGATGAAAAAGACCAATCTAAAGAGGACGGACGATAACAATAAAATACGGACGTCTAAGGACCAACATGAGTGTGTGAAAAATGAAGAGGAATGCCAACTAAGGTTAATGATAATGAAGAGCAAGATGATGCTGAGATCCATCATATCATCCTGTAGAGGACGCTCGTAATTAAAGTGTCAAACTTCTAGTGAATGATAACGCCAAAGATCATTCAATTGTGAATGATGTTAGAGTGCAGGGCGAAAGCCACGTTGATCAAGAACACGAAAATCTTGTCAATGAGAATGAACAACCTCTTGATTATGTGAGTTCTTCTAATTTTGAAGTTATACCTGCAACTCAAAATCCAAAAACATATCCGCTTGGTCCGGTTCTTCAAATTGTGGTTCAAAAGGATATAGAAAAAAATTCAGAAAGTCCATTGCAAATTTATGAAAGTCGATACAATAAATTTTGAATAAAATGTTAATTTTAAAATATAAAAAGCCAATCCAAAATGGCTAGCGTCAAGTTGGGAAATAATGTTTTTATCTTTCGATTTTTATTGACAAGGGACGACAAAATAATATAAAAAAAAATTAAGTTTTTTTTTTACTCAGAAAAAATACTAATTAAGTTACATAAAGTTAGAAGAAAAATGTTACATCTAAATACAATAATTTATTATAAAAGATCAAAAGAGAGTTTTTTTACGGTGTACAATATCGTTCCTCTTATTCTTGTATATTGTTCATTTTTTAATGAGATGTAACAAATTGTTTAATTCATAATTTAAATACTTTTATAAGAATGTTGAAATAGTTTAAATGAAAGATAAAGCTGGAAGAAACAATTCAATTCAAAAACATGTATTATAGTTACACGTATACCAAGATAAGATATATTATTTTTTTCACGTAAGTTAGGCTTAACCATGATTTCTTTTAAATAAACTAAATATAATTATACCTACCAAAACAAAAAAGGAAAAACTAAATATAATTATCAATTACATAAACTAAAGATGCATTTTTATCACAATAGTTATCCTTTTGAGGTTGGTAAATTCGAGCATTTGCATGTTAAATATGGCATGTATGATCCTCTTTTAGCGTGAATTTAATTTTTTTTTTTAAGATAATTTTTCATGCCACAAACCGGTCCGGACAGTCCGGTTCAAACCGGGACAAACCCTCCCGGTTTGCCGACCGGCCAGTATGTTTTTTAAAACACCACTGCTAGGTACTTGTATTACATAATATAGATTTCTTCCATCTGAAAGTTTTATTTGTTTTTTTGTAGGGAATCTCTCTCGAAGTTGTTTAAAAACTAATAAGACAAATTTGGTAGCTAATTAACAGATTAGTGAAAATAGTCACAACATAAAATGATCAAATTAGTGAAAATATTTCATATCTAGCTAATTTGTAGCTAATCATCAATAAAATGTTATTAAGCTAAATCACAGTTATTTATAGATGATTTATAATTAAATTTGTGTAGTTTTTTTTTTTATAAAACGTTTTATTGAAATGATACCAAATATGAATCCTTATCCAAATGTGGGGAGAATTGAATGCAACTCCTGCATTTCACATATTCATACAACAAGTAATTCAGTTCCAATGCTTCAAAAAGAAAAGTACGTTCAGTTGCACCTAATCAATTTAAATGTAGTAGCCTTAATCAGTAATACTATAGGCAATCGATGTCCACATGCCCGCATAAACAGTTGCTTGTTCTCAGCGGCCATAAGACAGAAACAGAATAACAAAAGATAGCTGAATTGGATAATGTAACTACCTCAACAACTCAATCATCATCATTCATCATCATCATCATCACTATCTTTCTCTGTTACTCTACCTTTCGACAGTGCTTGTCGCATGGAGCTACCAATCATAGAAAGGATGGGCTGCAACATAGGCGCCAATTGTGTTTGCACAAAAGAAGTCATCGCTGTCTTTACAGCTTCCTTAATATATTCTTCAGTTGGAGCTACAGTGCGGGAGGGACCACCGGCATCTGCATGTGAAGTAGACATGGGTCCACGATTGCCAATAACTAAGCTAGGAGCTTCATAAGCTCTCCTCTTCTTATTATTCATACCAGAAACCTCTGCCCACACTTTTGAATCAAACTCTGGATGCATGGAAAAATCTTCTCCATACTTTTCCAACATCATAGTGTCATATAAATCCTAAAACAGTATATCAAGAATAATTTTACCACATACAAATTATTAACTATATGTAGCATCACAAATATAAATAAATTAATTATGTAGCATCCATATAATAGATTAACTTGTGCATATTTTAAATTAACTTACGATCAATTTCTTTGAGCGCCGAGATATATATCCCCCATCTTTCCTCTTATGAACATGAGCGTAAACATCTCTATAGGAAACTTCTTGCTTCATCTCTTCCTCCTATATTTAACATTTATTAAAATTATAATATAATACATTTTGTTTAGTGGACTGTAGGGGAAAAGCCCAAAATATAAAGCATATAAGTATATTTGTATATGAAAATATTGTATATTATTTATTATTTACCATCCTCTTCTTATGTTCTCTAAAGCTTATCGAGCCTCCGGTGTGCAACGCTGAATCAGGTTTGGCGGCTCTATTGCATCGATTAGCATCTGACTTCTTCGTCCACTCTGGTTTCAACCAGATGTCCACCAAACCATTCCATACTTCTGGCTTCAGTCCTTTGGGCCCATGCCCCTTAGTATCGGCTAAGTTTGTTGAGTTCACATGTCGTAAGGCCGTTTTTCTTGCATTTTTTAAATGATCAGGATAGCGGTCCATGCATGTTTTGTTCCACACTATTCTTGCAATATTGCGTTCAGAATCCGATGCAAAATTGTATTTACCCTGCACCAATATATAAAATAAATAAATTTTCTAAAGATAAAATAAAACAATGCTAGAAAACATAAATACTTACCATGAATTCCTTAAATAACTCGTCCTTCATTTCAATTGGATAATCTTTCCACTTCGCAGCTGGAGTAGGCATCCGTGCAATCACAGTAGATATAATTTCACGGGTAACACTTTGGGGAACAAACCTCCTCCTGCAAGGGATTTAAATTCTAAGTAAGAATTGGTTTGGCAAGATGCCAGTAATATGGTATGGTTTACATAATATGGTATGGTTTACATTGGAGTTGTGCCATCAGCTAGGTTGGCAATTGACAAAGTCTACTATACATCAAATGAATATAAATATATTCATTTGATGCCATGTTGCTTGCTATACTATACATGGTGTGGATGTCATATCCATTTCCATCAGGAAGGAAGTGCCGATTATGTTCATGATTCCACATCTACTTTGCTTGATAGTTCTATCATGTCAGACAATTTATCACTGATTTATTCCAACTGGCATGTGAAAGAGGTAGAAAGCCATAACGATAATTGAAGATTTGAAGTGCATAATTTTATACGGGATTATATTTGTATTTTCAGTGTTATCAAGTACAGCTATAGCGCTTAGCGTAACGAAATTTGAAAAAATCGCTAATAATCTACGTTACACTCTTTAGTACAAAGTGTTGTCAAATAGTGGCACTATAGTACTGTACTGTAGGAAAATTTGAAAAACTTGTTACTTTCCACAATTGACAACACTAGATATATTTTTTCTGGCTGAGAACTTTCGACTGCAAACACTCAGATTAGTGCCATCAGTGATTAGCACTGGCCAGGCAGTATCACAGTATAGAATTCTGCAAATCCCTGACTTCAAGTGCAGAGTTTTCTGTTCTGTACACTAAACATGCATGAGATTTTTCTAATCCACCTTACAAGCAATAAACAACATACAAAGAACAATTAGTATAAAAGTGTAGAAATCATGTGTAACCACAATAGAAATTTGTGATCTACAGCTTTCTCCTACAAAATTGTGTCTCATTGTATTCTACATCACTTAATTTCATCAACCTCTCAAGTCAGATCTCTTCAGTCTAACATCGGCAACAAAAATTATTCCAGCAATATATATTTTCAAGTTCCTCTCTAATCACATGTAACAGTATTTTTAGCAATAAAACAAGCAAGCATGTGTTTTAAAATGGCTTAAGAATACAATTACAAACATTTAAGATACAATTTGAGATGGCATGTCTGAAGCAAGTATACGGTCTTGAGCTAATACATAAGCAAAATTAAAATGGTTTTGGTCCAAGAGACTTACGGGTTAGAGCTGTCCTCGATAGATATAACTTTTCTTCTATCAATACCTACACCAGATCTCCCACTCAAAAGCAGTGAAGTTGGGTCGTTGCCTGGGGGATGAGTTGGGTGTGGGTCAGAATCTGAAGATGCACTGTCCATGCTCCCATGATTGGAAACTCCGGAATTGCCTCCATTAGATTGTTTCACATTATTTGTGTCAGCTACTTGTTGTTGTGTGAGTGATTGCTGTTCAAAACTTTTCTCCCGAATGAGTTCCATCTCTTTATCTTCTTCATCATCATAGTCAGGGTCTTCATTTTCCGCATCATCGTAGTCAGAGTATTCGTCACTCTCTCCGGAACTAACAGCAGTAAATTTCTGCTTATTATTTAATGCAGTAAGCCCCTTAACAAGTCCTTCCTTTGGCATCTTGTTCCTGTCATTCTTCATACCTGTAAAACAATGCAAGCTGTTAAATACCACATGCCAAGTGCCTGTAGATTATGCCAATCATATACTTAAAAGAAATTATATATATCATGTTGGAGATTTCCAGGCCTCACAGCTCACCACACCTTGACATATATATTGTGAGTAGAAGATTAAGTACAGAAATGAAAGGCTAAGCTTAACTCACTCACCCATTGTGGCAGAAGTATCACCTCTGTGAAAGAATGTGGGGTGAGCACTCTGCCAGCTACCATAGTCGGCTGCAGCACCTTGAAGTTTCAGGATAATAAAAAATACCATTACATAATTAGAGCAACGGAAAATTACCGCTGTGCAATTCTAAGCTTATGAGCCATTATGATAAAACAGAAATAAAGGAGAAAACAGGGGAAACATACAAGACAATAAATAAACCAGTGATAAATTTGATCACATGTTCCACTGTCTTAAGTATAACAGTTTTTCTTCATGTTATTTGATTACAACAAAAGCATGAAGGCAAAAACTTGCACATCAACATATGCCATTACAGCCAGCAACAAGCACCATATGCAAGCATTACATAAAATGAAATACCTGGGGAAACCAAAGTATGTGCAGCTGCTGCTGGTGAATCAATGCATGATTGAGAAGGCCCTTGTGGATCACTACGACCTCTTCCGCGACCACGTTTAATTCCTCTACCACTGATTGTCATGTTAAATGTATTTATATATAACTTGGTCTAATTTTTATGAATATATTATGAAATATATCAATATAGACACACTACAGCTTCTACAAATGCATGGCAAGAACTGTATAAGTTTTTTGTTTATTTATTTCTTGATAAATCAGCCGTCCCCACTTAGTGGAATAAGGTTTGGTTGTTGTTGTTGCTGTTGTTGTATTTCTTGATAAATCAAACCATAAACGATCAAGCAGAAAGTGACAAATGACTTACGGGTTAGAGATGCCCTCTACAGACAAGTCCTTTCTCCTATCAGCTTCTATATGGGATCCTCCACTTGATGGCCTCACATTGTTGTAAAGTCCAAATCTGTCTCCAATAAATTTTGTCACGTTATTTGCAATAGCTGCTTGCTGCTTGAGTAATTGTCGTTCATAAATTTTCTCCATGATGAGTTGCATCTCTTCATTTTTACCATCACTAAAACCATAGTATTCATCGTTATGTTCAGAATTAAAAGCAGTAGCTTTCTGCTTATTATTTAATGCATCAAACCCCTTAACCAGTCCCTTCCTTTGAACACTGTTATTATTATTCTGAACACCTGTAGAACAAGAAATAATGAGATCCACATATATGCCTCATATGCAATTACATCATGTGGCAAGCACCATATGCAAAGTGAAATACCTGGGGATGCTGAAGTATGTGCTGGTCGTGGTGGAGGATCAATGCACGATTGGGAAGGCCTTGGTAGATCACTACAACCTCTCCCTTGACCTCGTCTAATTCCTCTACCTCCGGTTGCCACACTAATATATTTATATACAACTTCGTCTTATTTTTATGAATATATATTATGAAATATAGCAATACATACAAATTACAATTTCTACTTATGCATGGCAAGTACACTACATGTTATTTGTTTTTTTTAGGGTCTTACTAACAAATGTCCTCAGGGCACATGTTAAGGAACCAAATACAGGAATATTGTCTTGAAAAGAACAATATTTTAACTTTTAAGGAATTGAATACACCACTTTCAAGACAATATTTATATTGTTTTTATTCCTTAATATGCGCCTCTAGAGCAATTGATAGCATTTGACTTTTGTTTTTATTTGCAAATCAAACCATAGATGATCAAACAGAAAAGAAAAATGGCAAGTAATCAGCGACTTACGGATTAGAGATGCCCTCAACAGATATAACTTTTCTTGTGTCAGCTTCTACATGATATCCCACACTTGATGACCTCACATTGTGGGAAAGTCCAAAATTGGATCCTATATACTTTTCCACATTATTTGCATTTGTTGCTTGCTGCTTGTGTAATTGTGCTTGAATAGTTTTCTCTGAGATGTGTTCCAATTCTTCATCTTCCCCAACATTATTGGTGTAGTGTTCGTCATTTTGTTCAGAACTAAAAGCAGTAGATTTCTGCTTACTATTTAATGTATCAACCTCCTTACCCCGTCCTTTCTTTTGAATTCTATTCTTGCCATTTTTGACACCTGTAGAACAAGAAATGGGGAGCTCAACCAATATGAATGATATGCAATTACAACATGCAACAAGCACCATATGCAAACATTTATAAAATTAAATACCTAGGGTAACCGAAGTATGTGCTGGTGGTGAATCAATGTACGATTGAGAAGGCCCTGGTAGATTACTTTGACCTCTCCCTCGACCACGTCTAATTGCAACACCTCTGATTTCCATATTAAAGATATTTATATACAACTTGGTCTAATTTTTGAGTATATTACGAAATATATCAATATATATAAACTACAGTTTCTACGAATGAATGGCAATAACAAGTTCTTTGTTTATTTTAGGGTATTGCTAACAAGGGCCCTCGTGACACATGTTAAGAAACGTATATTGTCTACAAAAGAACGGTATTGTAACTTTTAAGGAATTGAATACACCATTTCCAACTATTTTCGATTTCTTAACATGGGCGGCTACAGAACTTGTCAGCATTTGCCTTTTTATTTCTTGGTAAACCAAACCTTAAATGATCAAACAGAAATGAAAAGCAACAAGTGACCAGTGACTTACGGGTTAGATATGCCCTCTACCGGTATAACTTTTCTTGCATCAGATTCTACATGACATCCTACGCTTGATGACCTCGCATTGTTGGAAAGTCCAAAATTAGATCCAATTAACTGTTCCATATTATTTGCATCAGTTGCTTGCTGCTTGTGTAATTTTGATTGACAAATTTTGTCAATGATGAGTTGCAATTCTTCATCTTCACCATTATTGCTGCAGTTCTCATTATGTTCAGAATTAAGAGCAGTAGATTTCTGCTTATTATTTAATGGATCAACCCCCTTACCCCTGCCTTTCTTTTGAATTCTATTCTTGTCATACTTGACACCTATAGATTAAGAAATATGAAGATCAACAAATATGCATCATATGCAATTACAACATGCAACAAGCGCCATATGCAAGAATCTATAAAATTAAATACCTGGAGAAACTGAAGTATGTACTGGTTGTGGTGGTAGATCAATGGACGATTGAGAAGGCCATGGTGGATCACTACAACCTCTCCCTTGACCACGAGTAATCCGTCTACCCCTGATTTCCATGTTAAAGATGATTATATACAACTTGGTCTGATTTTTATGAGTATATTACGAGATTATCAATATATACAAGATACAGCTTCTACAAATGCATGGCAAGAACTCCACAAGTCCTATTTCTATTTCTTGGTAAATCAATCAAACCATAAATGATCAAACAAAAAAGAAAAACAGCAATTGGCAAGTGACTTACGGGTTAGAAGTGCCCTCTAAAGATATAACTTTTTGCCTATCAGTTTCTACATGGGATCCTCCACCAGCTTCAATACATTTTTTTGAATTATTTGCATCAGTCCCTTGTATCCCTTGTAGTTGTTGTTGAAATTTTTTGACGAATTGCATTTCTTCACCTTCACCATCATTGTAGTTGTTGTCTTCATCATTCGCTTCAGAATTGAAAGGAGCAAATTTCTGCTTATTATTTAGTGCATCAAACCCCTTTACTGGTCCTTTCTTTTGAATTCTGTTCTTATCATTCTTGACGCCTGTACAACAAGAAATAGTGAGATCCACATACTGGCTGCAAAGATAATAGTTCACAAAGTTGAGAAAATTTGTTTGAAGCCACCGGTAATGGGTGACATAAATAAACTTCTACAAATGCAGAGACACGAGTTCACAAATTTCAGAAAATTTGTTATTCCAAACTAAGCATTTATAAAAGTCATTACCTAGGGAAGTGGAAGGTTGTGGTGGATCACTGCGACCTCTCCCTTGAGCACGTTTAGATCTTCTACCTCGGACTACCATGTTATGATATCTAGAAGCAACTTGGTCTTATTTTGATCTATATGTTAAAAAATCATTATTGTTTATTGATGCTCATGTACTAGAGAAATGAATTTGATAATAAAAAGACAGAAAAATGGTAGTAATAACAAATAAACTTAAATTGCATGTATAATTTCAAGAGGCAAGGTTACAAACTACTATTTGAATCTGAAACATATAATTCTCATGTGTAGTTTGTAACCTTGCCTGAACCAAGGCTACGAAACATTGTGGGTTCTTGTTCCTGCCTGAACCAAGGCCCAACCCAACATATGTTCTAAGTGGCACTTTCTCCAAGGCCCATAAGGACTATGGTATGGACCTTAGGCAGGACCGCACGAAAATAATGACCCCTGGAAGAGATCTAGACCCTTCTGTCCGGATCCAAGGCCATCCTCTCATCATCTGTTCACAGTTGTCCCTTGAGGACTACAGCTGTCTCTCAAAGAACAGCTGTCCAGGTCAAGGTTCAAGGGACAAAACCCGAAACCTACACTATAAATACTAGCTCATTGACACTGGGTCAGATACGCTCACTTTTACCCTAAAGTACCTATCATTCCACGACGCTTACTGATTTGACCGTTGGAGTGTGTGCACGTAAACCACCCTCATTCACCCACACATTTAGTACAAAAGGCTCATTTAAGTGAAGACTTGTAGTGTATATATCTAAACAACCTACAACACCGCATGCGATGTTTTGTTACCGAACCACAAACTTCAACACCGATATGCATCCACAACGATCACACAGTCATAAACCTAACAGACTCATTAATACATCCATGGCTTGAAATATCTATAATAAATCCTAACTTTCAAAATGCATCCGGATGAACGCATTAGGCCCAAAAGGGTAGTTCATAAACCCTTGTGGTTAGGGTTTAGGTTTGTTTTTTGTTTTTGAAAACTCTGTATCCGACTTAAGAGGGATTCAATCCCACCGTCCACTTACATGTTCCATCTATTTGAGTTTTATGAAGAATCAAAGTTAAAAGTGATTTTCTATGAAAATGTATTTTTGCAATTAGCGATAAAAACGATAGAGAGATGAAATTTGAAGAAATAAAGGAAGAATGTTGAAAACAGAGGAGTGTAGAGATGGATACCAGATCTGAAACTCCAAATTGAGTTCTTCAAAACGGAGAGATGACGAGACCGATCGGAGAATCGAAAGCGATAGCAAAAGACGAGTGTTGTAGTTAATCCCTAGCCTTGTACCCGAAATAATTTGTAGCCAATTAGTTAATCCACTAATAAAATTGGTAGCAATTTCATTCACCAAAATAAATTTGTAGCAATTTTTTATTTTTTTAAAATGGAATTTTAGCAATTTTAATGACTAAAAGACTAATACCTCAAATTCGTCCTTGAATTTTAAAAAATCGGTCAAATTCGTTCCTGAATTTTGCAAAATAGCTATTTAGTCCATGAATTTACAAAATGTCAATCAAATCAGTCCCTCCGTTAAGTTGGACTGTTAACGGAGGTGACGTGTAACGTTAACCTCCTACAAGGCTTAACACGTCAGATGTCACGCAAGCAGGGACCAAATTGATTGATTTACAGAAAATTGTCAAAGACCAAATTGATGGATTTTCAGAAAATTGTCAAGGACCAAATTGATTGATTTTCAGAAAATTCCCAACGGCTCTTTCTTCCCCAAATATATAAATTTGAAACCCTAATGTTATAATTTGTCACCTAGAGTTCAAAATCCCCCAAAATTCTTCAATGAATTGATGTCAATGTTCTTCCCTAATTCAAAAAACTTAAAACCCTAATTTTTTGGATTCAATTCGAAATCCAAAAATCAGTGGTTATTGTTGAAGATTTGATATTCAGAAATGATGGGTGGTGGGCGTATGAGCAAAAACAGCTACTCCCACAACTTCATGAGTACAAGGACAGCAGGAAGACCTAAGAAGAACAGGAGAAAGGATGGCAATGAGGAACCTATTGGTGGAAGATGAGGACTGATAGGACATAACTCAAGAAGTTGTGCAAAACAAGGTGTGGCTAGGAGACCAAATGATTGGATTGACATTGAGCCTGAAGAACAAGTACAAGGTAATGTGGCAGGTGTGGAAACTGTTGTTGAGAATGTTGCTACTGATAATGGACCTGCAACTGTTGTTGAGAATGTTGCTACTGATAATGTACCTGTAACTGATGCAGTTTCTAGACAGGTATGACTTTATCCAAAATATGAATCGATTTGAGACATACTGGCATAATTTGAGGACTAATTTGATGGATTTTGTTATAATTTAAGGACTGATATGATTGATTTTATTTGCAGAGAATGGTTACAAGGAGATGTGGCATGAGAGAACCAGTGATTTCAAATGACATGCATAAACAAACACCACTGAGGGGTCCTACTCCACAAAATTCAACTGCTCTTGGAGTTATTAAAGTTGCAAATCCAAATTACGGGTCATCCGCTTCTACTCAACCCCAATACATGGAGTTTATCCCAACTCCAGGATTTCCAAAGCATTGATGCTTGTTTAAGTTATGCTTTTGGACTAGTTTAATTATT
>Ga0315915_1006787_pt1 | contig 13901 bp, 6 predicted proteins | sample MpolbnodulesMG_FD_207738 | JGI IMG/M metagenome (GOLD analysis project Ga0315915, IMG submission 207738) | Medicago polymorpha root nodule microbial communities from Los Angeles, California, United States - branched nodules | ecosystem: Host-associated > Plants > Roots > Nodule | place: USA... | reverse complement strand
ATATTGAATTTTGATGATTTATGTACTGCTTGACATTTAGATGTTCTAAAAGATTTGAAAGCGTCTTAGGGAAGACATGTTAGATTGGAGCCTTCTGTCTTGATTGCTATCTGCTCACTTAAATATTCCAAGTTTTAAGCTTATTCCCTAGATAAGTTTTTATTTGTAGACATGCTTATTCCCTAGATAAGTGTTTGATAAGCTTTGTAATCAGTCATCTTAGAGTGTTGTTTGCAATCTTAGCAAGAAAATCATGGCATTTCACTTTATTCTTGCAATAAGCGTGAGTTGTCGACAACATAAATGATAACAATCTATTTTCTTAAGTGAAGTATTTATTTTACTAAAAGTCAGTCATACGCGTTTTCCCCCAACAAGTTACAATGTGATCAGTTGGCAGATTGTAACTTAGAATCAATAATCCCACTTAAAGGTTTATCCCCACCAAGTATACATGTGTTTTTTTACCTTACAATTAGTAAGATTTCCATAACTTGGAATTCTAATTGGCATGGAATATTAAGATTATTGGTTCAGGTTTATTTGTAAATACTTTGCTTTTTGAATCAATGCATGTTTGGAATTCATTAAGCTTTTAACCTTTTGAAAGGGCAGGCTGGAACAAAACGTGACAAGGCAACACTAGATGCGACTACCGATAGGATTAATAGTTTGCTTTACAAGGTAAAGTCAAGACTTGCCATGAATTTTTTTGAGCTAACGTTATATAACTGCCCTGTCATAATAACTACCCTGTTTCTATATGTCAGGTGAGATCTATTAGAATGAGTGGCTCCTGTGCTCTGAATCTATGTGGAATTGCATGTGGAAGACTGGACGTGTTCTATGAAACTGGATTTGGTGGTCCATGGTATGAGTTTCTCCTGCATAATTTTTTTGGGATTGTCGTTATGTTACTAGGCCGGTCCAACCTTTGGGCAAGTAAAGCAAGGGCTTAAGACTTAAGACCACTTTGTCCACCCCTACATTTCTAAAAATCCCCCAGAAATGTATTTTCGGACGGGACAAAAATTGTTCGGAAGTACACATCTGGACTGCACAAATTTGTGTTATTTTTCTTCTTTTTCTGAAGTGTACATCCGGAGTTATTTTAGGGATGAGAGAACTTTTTCTCTAATATACTTATTTAGCATATAATAGCTTATGTTAAAAATGGCCTTTGACCTAATAGTTAAGACTTAAGACCCCTGATTCTTATTAAAGTTTTTATGTATGAATCATAGGCTTCATACTCTTTTTGATGTTTTTCTTCTTATGTTACATTGTAAGGTTAAACAAACTGTATTGGATTTTACATAAAGTCTCACATTAACATTTGCTTTAGCCTATTGGTTGGTTTATTGGGCTGGCCCTAATCACATGGTTTCTCTTTCCAGGGATGTGGCAGGTGGTGCTGTCATTGTTAGAGAAGCTGGAGGTGTTGTGTTTGATCCGTAAGTAACTTTGCTTAAACATATATAATCCTTTATTCTTAACTAAGTGGAAGATGTACAAAGTTCTAGATAGTCTTTGCATAATTAGGTACATAGTCTATTTTACTCTTTACATGTGTCTCCATTTTATGGAATCCTGATGTAATCATGGTTGGATGTACATGCATTGTGGCAAACATTATATTTTTTCACGATTGGTAGGATTTGCTATGATTACAGAAAACTATAAAAACATGAAGCTTCATAGATATGTTGGGAAGATCTCATACTAACCATCAACATCTGATGTTTTTGTTTGCTTCAGGTCTGGTGGAGATTTTGACATATCAGCTCAGCGTGTAGCAGCTTCAAACCCTCTCTTGAAGGATGCAATTGTTGATGCTCTGCGCCAAACAGAGTGAAAATTGAAGTTATTTATTATTAATCTATGATTAGGAGAAATTGTGGTACAAGTTAGTCTTTGTCACTTCATTTACTTTTTCTCAAATAATCAAAACTATCAATTTTTGGATATTAAATTATCCGATAAAATTATTGGAGTAATTTTATACTTTGTGAATTATCGAACACTCAATGATACAAGTCACTTTAATGCAACTGATTATAGTATAATAATAGTAGTTCTGTACTTTCTACGTATTATAGTATTCTAGTTCTGTAATTACTACGTAACGGAAAAATAATTTTCATTAGTGCATCAGCATTACGTGATGAATGATGTAAGTAACTTTTAATCAAGTTCATTCACATGTATTATGAGAAGCTTCCCGTAAGCTTCTGTCTTTTATTATGCTTTTATTCTTTTCTCGTGACCCTTTTTCTAGTTAGTTATGGACTATGGTATGTCTAGTGGCCTAGTCTTTTGGCACTATCTTTAAGCAAGAAGAATATGACAAAAATGCGAGCATATTTTTGCGAGTAGCAAGTCATTCCTCATGGAATTAAGTTCCATTCGACATAAATGAGTAGATAACCGATTAGTTTTTTTTGAAGGAAACCGATTAGTTGATAGTTCTCAAATTTGTGACCGGTATTTGTTGATGATAATATAAAGATAATTGATTAAATTGAAGTGTTTTATTTTTTATTTTTTAAATGTCAATCTTAGTAATTACTCCGTAGTTAGGTTAATATTTTGATCTTTGTTTTAGTTTGACCTCAAGAAATCCAACTCATTAAATTGAAGTGTTGTAGTTATCTGTCATATAAAATTATGTACTTCGATTTACTCTTAGGCACTCATGAACGACAATTACATTTTTTAGATTGGTTGTCTCTGAATGATAGTTAACTGGTGTTGGTCTTTCTTAGTGGTTAAAGAGCAATTGTCTAATATGTGCCCTTGGACTTCAGGCACCTTGGCCTGCATATCACCGTGATTACACCGTTTTGTGGCCGAGTTTGAATTTAAAATTTGACCCTAAAGCAAGAGACAAAAAAAGTCAAAACCCCTCATTTGAACAACCACACTTATCTCAGTTTGTCATGTCATAAGTTAGTCAAATTTGTCTGTCGAAAAAAATAAGTTAGTCCAATTTGCTGGTGAAATCTAACTAAGTCAGCAAATAAGACGAGACTTGCACATTTCCTTAGTTAGCAATTCATATGCTTATTTTCGTGAGTTTTGGTTTTCAAACCCTTGAAAAGAGAGGAATTGAGATATTTAAATGCAGAAAAGCATAGTCGTAGAACAATATAAAGCAAAGGTATTAGTCAAAAAAATATGGGGCAAAGGACAAAAGCATAAATAAACAAGTCGTACTACATACATTCCTTCACAAAAAAAAAAAAGTCGTACTACATACACATATGTCCAAAAAAATGTCGTACTACATGCATATATTTATAATTTGCATGTATAAAAATGTATAATTGGTCAAAGATTATTTTATTAATAATTAAATTACAGAAAAGTGAGGAAGAAGTTTCTAACATGATTTATAAATATCTTATTTGATATAATAACGATGAAAAGAATTTCAAATGACAGTTACAATTTTTAGAACTAATACTTTTTTTATTAAAAGTTTTACTGATTGGATCTAATTTAAGTTCTTCATTTATTAAAGATACGTAAGAAAGAAACTACTACTATTATCTTTTTTCTTTTCTCTTTCAAATGAATCTATTTTCGTTTTCTCTCTTTCAAATGACAAATATTTAGTTATTATGTTCCAGTAGTTTTTTTCTCTTTGTCAGGACTTAACTTGAACTCTAGATCTTCAGCTTCTTAACCCTTAACTCAAATCATTTGAGCTATGCAACACCCCTTACCAATCTCATTCTGAAATGAAGATTGAACTTCTTCCTTTTGAAAAATGAAAATTTAAATTTATTGCTGAGTAAAAGTATTCAAAGATCAGATGCCATGTTCATGTTATAGTGTGGAATATATTAAAAATGTTCCAATAGAGGTTTGGTCAATGTTCATCAAACTGTGTCATGTACAATGAATCCAAACTGTACATTTCATGTCACATTTGCAACTGCTTTCTTAATTGCAGTCTAAAAAGTCCACACGGATATTTAATTTGATACATTTGCATGTTCCTTTCATGGTGGATCTGAATAAGTTTGGCACTCTAGAGAGGATAATCTATAATGTCAATGGGATAATATTTTTCTCTATGTGTTGGTCATATTTTACTGTGATTCTTTGTAACCTCAGTCATTGCGTACTTTGTAACACCAGTCATCGCAAAGCAACATGTTATTGCGCTTTAAAACTCTGTTCTCTATTGTTGTTCGACACAAGAGAACATAAGAAGAGGAATATGAAAGTAAAGCAAGAGAGAAACATCAAAGATGAAAAGTTAATAAAAAATACAAATATGTATGTAAATGATACAAAGTATCCACTGGAATAATATCATGGCGAAAACCATACTCCAGGATTTCACTATGCTATGAAAGAATAATCTAAAAATCAGAATCCAAGAGTATACTACAAACACTCATGCAACAAAATATACAAAAATGGTCTAACACCAAAACTCAATAAAACTCATAAGCCAAAATCCAGTATCTATATCTATCTCAGTACCCTACACCCTAGAACCATATCCATTACCATTTGTTCCATTCATTCCTTGCAACTTGTTCTCTGATTTCTTCCTCTTGATCACAATGATCCATGTATAAGCTTCCAAAAGTACAGCAACACCACCCAATGCTGCAATAATGCCGGTGTATGCATGCTTCCAGTTATCGTAGCGATCTACTGCAGACACCTCCAATGCTTCAAATCCTTTAAAGATGTTGATGATGCTGATGATGATAGTTGCATATCCGACACCCCAATGGTAAAGGTTCCAGTAGAATCTGATTTTGTGATCTTTGTTTGGCCTCAATAGCAGAGCAAAAACCTGTATTCAGTAGGAAAAGTTTCTGTCAGTTACATTTCAATTATTAGTAGCATAGCATAGCATTAAAAAGAGGCATGTCAGCAAGGTTTCAAAAACAAGTTTGACACCGCAATCTGGCTGCAGCATCATTGCTTTTTTATATTTTCACAACACCAATTGAAGTTGCATCAGTCACATTTATTGTGATTCTCTGCAATATCAATGATTGCAACAGTTTCCACAGCCACAATTCAAAACCTTGTATATTAGTAGTTTATAGTTTAAGAAACTACTCATCAACAACAGTTGAAGTTGCGTCAGTTGTATTTGACTGTGATTTTTTGCAATATCAATTATCACGACACAACTGTAACAGTTACAGCGTATGCAATTTAAAATTTAAAATATTACATGTAAACAAATCATGAACATGAACATGTAATCTCATACCTGAAGGGTTCCAAGGCAGAAGAGAATGATCCCAAGTGTTCTATGAGTTGAATATGTAACACCAGCCGAGTCACTGCCGAGCTTGAGACCGGTACCCCATCCGGCAACACCAACTATATAGGCAGCTGATTGGCAGGTAACATGAAGGTAAAACCAAGCAGGGTCTGCAGATTTGAACACCTTCAAGTACCTTGCAATCACAGCTCCCAAGGGCATCAAGATTCCCCAGCTTATTGCATTTAGCACTCCATGAGTCTGAAAAACAATTAACATCCTTAATCAATTTCCAAATCATCAAATAAAATCCAAAACCTTCTTGTTACCTAACATCTAAAAACCGTAGTAGAATAGGATCACAATGATATTCATAACCCATAATTTTTTTTTGCTTTATGTATGTTACAAATATGATCGAGATTGTCTAATATCAATTTTACAGAATCAATTCATCATCAATTTTCACCCATCTTTAACTAAAATCAATTTAACTCTATCACTTCACACATAATTCACCTTAACAACAATTCACCAATTTGACAGAATAAATTCATTGAAAGTCAATTTTTGTCACTGCAGTCCAATTCTCCCTAATATTAAAGATCCAACGCGATCATAGCCGCAATTTAAAACTTTGATTATGACACTGAAATTTAATACTTGTAAATTTTATAAAAAAAACTATAGACCCTTTGATTTAATTTAAGGTGGTATAATAATATAAAACAAACAAAGAATAATTTATAATATTAAAATTCTAAGAGAAAGAATTACTCACATTTCTTCTTCTACTGAGAGAACCACCACCTGATCCTGGTTCAGAAGCACCAGAACTAAGATCCAAACTCTCCTTAGAGTTAGTATTAGCACTAGTCATATCATGTGATTGAGGAGTAGAACCAGACATAGCACCATCTTGCCAAAGATGAACCAAAGTAGTAGTACCAACAGGAAGAGTAATACTTGCATAAATTGTAACCTCGTTACTTTCATGTGTAGCACTCAACCTTGAATGAGGATAACTAATATTACTCTCTGTTAATTGTGTCCCTGAATTGACAATTGATGAAGTATAAGCTTTAAGAGTTCCACTAGATTGTGGAATTGCAACCAAAGCTTGTGCTCCATTCATGGAAGATGTGAGATCCCTGTCTGGGTTAATAGCCCATGCTACCCATCGGTTTGTGTTTGTGATGCCTTTGTGTCTGAATGCTATGTCGAGTTTTCCTGTTGTTTGGTCGTATGTCCAGTGGAGATACGAGGTGAGTTGTGGTAGATCACGACATGATGTGAAAACCTCGTTGTTTGTGAAGGTATGTGATTTACATGTTTGTGTTGTTGTTGTTGTTGTTTGTGCTAAGGTTGTTGTAACAAACATTAAGATTGAGATGAGGAACATAAACCTTAAGTTCTCAACCATGTTGATGTTTTTTGATGATTATGTTATGTTACTTTGTTTTTGTTTTTTGATGAGAGGATTGAAAGTGAAGAGGTTGTGTTTGTGAGATTGGAGAGAGAGCAGAAAGGGGTTATTATAGAGTTGGTGGGTTTGGGTGGTTGAGTGGTTGATGTCCAACGATGACTAAAAGTCATATATAATTGAATAATTAAAGATAATCAACAAAAAACAAAATTAGTTTTAATGTTAAGATTGTAAACAAAAAAAAAAAGATTTAATGTTAAGATAAACACCGCAAACTCTAGATGTGTTAATTATTGTGATTGTGAAATATGGTTTAATATTAATAATAATCAATGTGGATTGGTTACAGCTATGTCGGAAAATTGAGAAATTATATTATTGATAATATGTTTAAAGAAGATAACAATAACTTAGTTAATAGGGATAATCTGATTAGTTAAATTTTGAATGTTTGATAAATTTAATAGTTTTTTTAGGCAGATAAATTTAATAGTTAATAATATCTGATAAAAATAAATGATATTCCCTAAAAAAATATAAATGAAATAGATATATAATTATAATTAATATTCCATAAAAAATAATTATAATCAATATTTAAATTTGTATAAATTAAGATAACGAGGGTATAAATGAAAAAAAATGATACCATTTAAGTGTCGTTTTAGATGTTGACACCAAAATAGCAAAATGTATTTTTTGCAGAATTTCTTCCTATTATACACTCATTTTAATCCATCAATATATTTCTATTTTTTTTCACACACATTCTCTTTTCAATAAATTTAATATGTTATCTTTTTTTCGTAACAAACATTTGTTAGTTACTATTTTTTTCTCCAACAATTTTTAAAAGTTACTACTACTCATCTTATTTATATAATTTTAACTATTCATGGACCATTGTTATAGGTAACAAAATTTTATTTTTAAGTTTTAAGATAACAGAAAACAAATTTTGTTTATACAAAAAAACAAATAAACTTTGTTTTAAAAAAAATAAACTTTAATTTTCCAAATATATATAGCATTGATTAGTTTTATTGAAAATGATAAGAGTAATTCAAATCATGTCCTTAAAATACTAAAACGACAGTTAAATAGGAATGTTAAATTTACACTAGAACAACACTTAAGAAGGAACGAAGAAAGTACTTGAATTAGTATATAAAAAATCGTATAGTTCAAGAAAGAAAAATCATTACCAACTAAATTATGCGAGTTTATATATAAGATAAAATCATAATTCAACAAAAAAAACATGCACCAAATTGAATTTATTATATATAACATATTTTTAAATTTCTTTTTGTAAAAACTGTTAGGATGAGATGGGCTTTTCTATTGTCTATAATTCTAATTCAACTGATAAAAGTGATAAGATTATTAAGCTGGACGTTGTGATCAGGGTTGAAATCTCGATCTCTCCACTTGTGTATGTTTCAATGGTTATTTGTCTCTAAAAAAATTAGTTTTAATAATTTTCTAAAACCAAATCTATTTGGCTTAATAACAGTTTTACCCCCCTAACTTTTTCAAAGTTGCAATTTTTGTCCCGTAAGAAAAAAAAAATACAAAACTGTCCCCTAAGTTTTGCACATGTGGCCGTTTTGGCCCCAATGTCAATTTTGACTCGGTCTACGCTGATGTGGCATCCTAAGTGAGGTGCCACATGTTATTTTTATTATTTTTTTGTCTTCGACGGCCAAAACTGCTACAGTTGCAAAATTTAAGGGACAATTTTGTAGTTTTTTTTTCTCAGGGGGCTAAAATCGCAACTTCGTGAAAGTTAGGGGGTGAAAATTACTATTAAGCCAATCTATTTCTAAACTATATAACTAATACTTATTTATTTTATGACACAATTTATGTGCATTGGATATTTTTGCATGACTCTTCATATAAAATACATTTTTTGTGGTTTTCACAAGCTTTGAGAAACATGTGAATTTAAGAAACCATGAGTAGTTGAGAGTATATTATACATGATTTTAACTCATGCTGCCAATGCAAGGACTTCGTTGATAGGCGATATGTAATTACCTCTACAAACGTTTTTTAAACTTTGAAGTATATCCTAACTCGATGATGAGATACCAGAAACCAACTCACTTAAACTTTTTTCTATAAAATAAATAATAATGTTGGGTATATATACCTTATGTAATTTTTTGACCAAGCTGTAACAATTTATTTGACATTTCATAAACGTGTAACTATAAATCAATGAAAACAATAAACGTGTAATTATAAATCAATGAAAATTCAAATGAATTACAGACCAAAATAAAATCAAATGAATTAATTTAATCGAAACCACACTTAATTAGAAAGGATCAAATCAAATTTTGCTGGAGAAACAATCCAAATCAAGCTACATGTTATTTTAAGTTTTGGATCATATATGTTTTTAGTTGAGAGGTTCCAAAATTCAATCGATTACTTCTTGTGTTTATATGACACAATTAGGAATTAGTAATCTAAAAACCTTAATCATCGAATTACTAGTTGTGATGTGTGTGATGGCATGGTCCACTCGGTCCATGAATGGAAGCTTCCATTACGTGTGTTAAGAAACAATTTGATTTGTTCTTCAAATAAAACAAAGTTGGGTTTCCGACTTAGCTCAGTTGACAAGTTTTTCCATATTTCTCAAACGACCATTTCTTTTCTTTTCACACCTGTCCTTACTTACACCGAATCTAAGTTCTCACATACACATTTTTTATTTGTTTATTTATTATTATATCATAATCATACTATTGAAATGGTGTGTTCAAAAGTTGCGAACTTGAATTTGATGGGTGAATCCTAAGTGAAGCATAAAAAATTTGTTGTTGAACTGTTTAACCAAATTCATGACACATGTGATGATTTTTTTTGTTTTATTTTTTTGTGACAATATGATGTTTAAAAGTTCTTTTCTTCGTTTTGGCCTGTTTTCAATTTTTTGCGTAGTAATGTCGTCAGTGCTATACCAAACAGGGTTGACTACGTTTTCTCAAAAAAATTTCTTGCCATATGGTACGGCGGTCGTATGTATTTACTATTCAATTTCATTTTCAAATGTAAATACTACATTTCATGCGATATTATGAATAGTTCAATACAGTATTATTGTGTCACATATTTAACTTTTAAGCATGTGGAAGATTGTGGAATCGTATGCGTGACTTCAACTTCAATATAATCTTTTTTGTTTGAACATTTTCTTTTACAAATATGAAGAGTTGAAAAATTGTATAATATAGGATGAGATCGGGATTCAAACCATAAATTTCCTATTTATTTTGAAGGTAAATTTCTAACTAATAGACTACTTAAAAAGAGAAAAGAAAAAAAATAAGAAGGCATACTTAGATGTGGTATCAATATTACTATGTGTAATATTACTATTGATTTTTTGGATAGATAGAATAACAATAACAATTTGAGAAGTCATATACAAATGAAGAATCTTGAGTTTGAACTTGGATCATGTTGTCTAATCTAACAATTTTCATATTTGTCTATTCAGCTAGGAGTTATGGACTATATATTCTATATTTTAATAATGAGTAAAAAAATTAAATCCAATAAACCTAATCAAGTCACAACTACTATGAGAGGAAAGTCATACTACTTAAACCAACAATGTTGTATTTGTTATAAATTTAATCATTTAAAATGCATTGTACTTGTAATAATATATAATAACTCTTTAAAAGATTACTAATTTTTATTTATTTATTCATTCTTTATAAACAATATTACTATTTTCTTAAAGAGAAATGGTATTTGTACAACTTTGTAACAAATGTGACAACTTTCTCTCTCATACTCACATTATGTTTTCACTTTTTCTCTCTATTGCTTTGATTTCTGTGTCAATACCCACTTTTCTTTGTAAATTTATGGTTGTCCTAAAACTTGTCACACAAATGCTTGTTCAAATAACACACCTTTTTTTAAGAGGCCAAATGTTTTTTATTATATACAATATTTATGCCACATCATTAATAGTTGTAAATATTTTTTTTTTTTGAAGGAGTAGTTGTAAATATTTTTAAACCTAGTTTTAGCAAATAACAATATAAATAAGAGCAATCCAAAGCTATATTTACTTATCTCTCAACTTACTTATCACAACTCAATCTCCATTCTCATCTGTGCCAATTTCCATCTCAATGGAGTACTTTACATTCCAAGATTTAATGGAGACAAATACAGTTTGCAATGATGATTGATTTACTTGTGAGATTTGCATTGAATCTAAGAAGACTAAGTTACCAAATATTTTTATGGATTGAAACACAATTACATAGTCAATGTTTAAGGATTCCAATTTTTGAGTGATTCCTCTCTCTATTTTTTTTGGGTCATATTTTTGAGTGATTCTTTATCTACTCCATTATCACAAAAAATATTTACCACCCTCAGGACACGTTGGTCGGAGTCAACTTTGAGAATGTGGACATGAGTGTAATAGTTGAGTCCTTAATTATAATAATTGTGGGTGCTCCATTTGAGTCAGTCAACAAAAAACTTGTACTACTTTACTTGGCACTCAATTTGCATGTGAAGACGCGTCTCACAAGCAAAGAAACAATAGTAAACTAAGCCAATGAAACCAAACCCATGCATTTCCCCCGAGGACTATATCAGCTCTCATATCATTTGCATTACCATTACCATACCAACCAACATATACCAATTCCCACTACCATTGAGAAGGATATGGTCTAAGTTAGGTTGTTTCCATGTTTGAGGGATAAATATGGTGTGTTTGTTCAAGTCTTTTTGTAACAAAAAACAAAACTAGTTTTTTCTTTCATTTTAAAAATAAAAAAAAGTAAGATTGTCCATGAAATGTTAGCATCAAGTGACATGGTTCAAAACACATGAAACAATTATAACATGACCCATGTTTCATCTCAACTATGTTAACACAAAAAAACCCACTTTTATATCCTATCTCACAAAGCAAGAAAATTTTACTAAAAAAACACGTTTCATAAACTAAAACCCATAGAAAAAACAAAAATCCGCTACAATAAATTTAAGTGGATAAGTCCACCAAATGTAATTTCTAGATGAAAAATCAAACACCACTAACTTACTCATATATCTTCATTTTAGAGAAAATTCTAGACGAATTTCTTCAATCAAATTTTAATTTTTTTTTATGTTAATCCTCTAGTTCTCAAGGAAAATGAGTCGTGAAAATCTGGAGTTTTAAGAATTGTTTTATCCAATATCATCGGTACTAAAGTTCATTAACAACTTGAATCAAATAGTTTGATTTAAACTTGATATTTAATAGTATGAGAGTCCTATTTCTCATTCATTTTTATCCCGTTTTGTTTATGCTGATCAGCGAGAGTTCATCTATATCGTTCACAATAAAACATTTGATGTTGTTATGTACACGGAAAGAAAAATATATGTAACACGACTTATCAAAATTAAAAGTTATACATTCTGTTGTTGATATATGATTCTTCCATATTATTTATCAATAAGTTTGATTATTCCTTAAAACTCATACTCCCTCCGTCCCGGATTAACTGAGTCAAAAACTCATTTCACACGTATTAAGAAAAATGTATAAATGAAGGAGAGAGAAATAGTTTTAAGTGCACTTATTGAATTAAGGAATTAAGAAACAAAAGGAGATTAAACTGAATATTCCTCATGGGTATTCATTGAATTGAAAGGATGTATGTTACAACATGTTTTAGGGAAGATACCCCAATGTGAATATATACAAAGGGAACCCAAGGAGAACCCAAACTAACTATCCTATAATCTAGGAAAATAAACTAACAAACTATATCCAATAAAATATAACTATAATTTACATTAAGAAATAGCCTCTTTTACTCCCCCACAAGCTGGACCATGTAAGTCAATGAGGCCAAGCTTGGAAATGAGATGTAAAAAGGAAGGTGTTGCCAATGGTTTTGTGAGAAGATCTGCAATCTGTGCAGTGGAAGAAATAGGAAAGAGTTTGATTAATCCAAGCTCTATTTTCTCACGGATTAGATGGCAATCAATTTCGATGTGTTTGGTGCGTTCATGGAAAATTGGATTGTGAGCTAAGTACACTACAGATCGGTTGTCACAATACAATGATGTTGGTTTGTGAAATGTGATATTCAGTTCTGTAAACAGAGTGTGAAGCCACTGCACTTCACATGTTAATGCAGCCAAAGCACGATACTCAGCCTCAGTACTTGATCTGGAAACAGTAGACTGCTTCTTTGACTTCCATGAGATCAAAGACGATCCAAGAAAAACAGTATATCCTGTCACAGACCGTCTTGTTGTAGGGCAAGTAGCCCAATCCGAATCTGCAAAACCAGAGAGAGATAAATCAGTTTTGTGTGCATAAAATAATCCTTTGGCTGGGCAAGATTTTAAGTATTGAAGAATTCTAATAGCAGCCCTGTAATGCACAACTCTAAGTTGTGAAACATGCTGACTTAATTGTTGAACATCAAAGGCAATGTCAGGTCGTGTCGTTGTAAGATAAATTAATCTCCCTATAAGCCTCCTATACTGAGTAATATCTTGGAATATATCAGATTCAGTACAGTGAAGTTTAAGAGATAAATCATATGGAGTAGAGACAGGTTTAGTGGCTAACAAACCAGTATCATGTAATAATTCAAGAACATATTTTCTCTGATTTAAAACAATACCAGAAGGAGATCGCGCAACTTCAAGACCAAGGAAATATCGCAGATTGCCTAGATCCTTGATCATGAATTTTGCATTAAGAAAAGATTTTACCTGTTGGATTTCGTTATAATCATTTCCAGTCAAAACTATGTCGTCAACATAGACTAACAATGCGGTAAAATGATCCTTATTTTGCTTAGTAAAAAGAGAATAATCAGCAATAGAATGAGAATATCCAAGCGAAATAAGAGAATTAGACAGTTTAGAATACCATTGTCGACTTGCTTGCTTAAGTCCATAAATTGACTTAAGAAGTTTACAAACTTTGGTAGAACTAGATGAGCCAAGAGATAGTTTATATCCAGGAGGAATAGACATATAAACTTCCTCATGAAGGTCACCATGCAAAAAAGCATTGTTGACATCGAGCTGTTCTAAAAACTAGTTTTTAATAGAAGCTAAAGCAATTAAAGTTCTTACAGTAGTTAATTTGGCAACAGGCGAAAATGTGTCAAAATAATCGACCCCTTCAAGTTGTGTATATCCTTTGGCAACCAAACGTGCCTTATA
>Ga0315915_1006782_pt1 | contig 13909 bp, 2 predicted proteins | sample MpolbnodulesMG_FD_207738 | JGI IMG/M metagenome (GOLD analysis project Ga0315915, IMG submission 207738) | Medicago polymorpha root nodule microbial communities from Los Angeles, California, United States - branched nodules | ecosystem: Host-associated > Plants > Roots > Nodule | place: USA... | reverse complement strand
AAATTCCCACAAAATCCACCAAAATCTAATTTATTAAACAATCCTTCAAAATTTGAATGATTTTGAATACCATGAGACTTTTTTTAAGTGATGAAAAGTCTTGATTGAATATAGACTTTTTTAAAATGACAAAGAGTCTTGATCGAATACCACAAGACTTTTTTTAAATTGCAAAGAGTTTTGATTGAATACCATAAGACTTTTTCATAATTAAAAAGTCTTTCTAAAATCCCTTAGAATCCTAATCCAATATATCCCCCTAAGAAATCTCGTTTTCAAAAAAGATTTTTTCTTGCTAAAATTTTACCAAAAATCCCACAAAATCTATCAAATTAAACAATCCTTTGAAATTTGAATGATTTTGAATACCACAAGACTTTTTTTAAACGATGAAGAGTTTAGATTGAATACCACAAGACTTTTTTTAAATGACAAATAGTCTTAATTGAATACCACATGATTTTTTTTAAGTTGGAAAGAATCTTGATTGAATACACAAGACTTTTAATAAAAAAGTCTTTTAAAATCTCTCCTTAGTTTTATTTTAAAGGAAAATGTTAACCAGTGCCCCTGAGACACTAGTTAAAAAAACTAAATATAGTATGAGTGTTTTTGAACTTATGTAGTCAAAATTTAAAAAGTGTAAAAAATAATGTTTTCAATGCAATTGTTTTTTTTTGTTTTCTTAACTAATATCCTGGAGCATTGGTTAATAAGACTCTATTTTAAATTATTATTCTATCTAATTATGGTCCGTACAAGTTTAGATTTGATATGAACATTGTATAATAGAATAGAAGTTGATATCGGGATTCGAACACCACCCACTTGTTCGAAAATTAATAGAAGAAACATTTTTTTTTTCTTACAAAACCAAACAGAGCCTAATACAACACACTCACTCTGTCTCTTCAGAACACTATCAATCTCATATCCACCACTACACCCCACCGGCGCAACCCTCAGGCCACCGTGAGCTCCGTCCATCGACCACCGTACAATAACCAGCTCTCACCTATCAATCTGCCACCGCCTCCTCATTTTTCTTCATCTGTTGGTGCGTTCTATTCTTCCCAATTTTCTCTTATACAAAAACCCTAGATTTATCAATAAACCCTAATCACTTTTTTTCTTGTAATTTCATGCAATTGAGGATTAAAATAGCTTATTCATTGGTTGAATTGATGAATTCTCCAATTTCAATTTCCCTCATTGATTAAATCATTTTCCACACTTTGCACATTTTTCATGTTGTGCTTTGTGATTCTCAAAAATCATGGCTTTTCACGTAGATTCACCTCAATTTTCACGTTTAATAGAAAATCACTACGTTATTGTTCTTCTTCAACGCAATTACAACCCATATCTCAATCTATGGTCCAAAGGGTATGTTCATTGGTGTGTGAATCTTACAATCAACATGCCCACACGAGAGTTTCATCTCAAAGACTCCATTTTGGGATTGAGGTTGATTTTTTAACCCATGAACAAGCTGTTTCTGTTGTTGCTTCACTTGCAAGTGATGCTGGTTCAATGGTGGCACTTAGTTTCTTCCATTGGGCTATTGGGTATCCGAAGTTTCGACATTTTATGAGACTGTACATTGTGTGTGCGACGTCGTTGATTGGGAATAGAAATTCGGAGAAAGCTTGTGAAGTTATGAGGTGTATGGTGGAGAGTTTTGCTGAGGTTGGGAGGTTGAAAGAGGCTGTGGAGATGGTTATTGAAATGCATAATCAGGGTTTGGTTCCGAATACTAGGACGTTGAATTGGATTATCAAGGTGACGAGTGAAATGGGTTTGGTTGAATATGCAGAGTTGTTGTTTGAGGAAATGTGCGTGAGAGGGGTTCAACCAGATTCTGTTAGCTATAGGGTGATGGTTGTTATGTATTGTAAGATTGGCAATGTTTTGGAGGCGGATAGATGGTTGAGTGCCATGCTTGAGAGGGGTTTTGTGGTTGATAATGCAACATTTACGTTAATAATTAGCAGATTCTGTGAAAAGGGTTATGCAACCAGAGCATTATGGTATTTTCGTAGGCTAGTTGATATGGGTTTGGAGCCTAATTTGATTAATTTCACGTGTATGATTGAAGGTTTGTGCAAAAGGGGTAGTATAAAGCAAGCATTTGAAATGTTGGAGGAGATGGTTGGTAAAGGTTGGAAACCTAATGTCTATACTCATACATCATTAATTGATGGTCTTTGCAAGAAAGGATGGACTGAGAAAGCATTTAGGTTGTTTCTTAAGCTTGTTCGAAGCGAAAATCACAAGCCAAATGTGCTTACGTATACTGCCATGATAGGTGGGTATTGTAGAGAGGACAAACTAAACCGAGCAGAGATGCTACTCAGTCGAATGAAAGAGCAGGGATTAGTACCGAACACCAACACTTACACAACTCTCATTGATGGGCATTGCAAAGCAGGAAATTTTGAAAGAGCATATGATTTGATGAATCTAATGAGTAGTGAAGGTTTTAGTCCTAATGTATGTACATATAATGCCATTGTTAATGGCCTTTGTAAAAGGGGAAGGGTACAAGAGGCTTACAAAATGCTTGAGGATGGCTTTCAGAATGGTCTGCAACCTGATAAATTCACCTATAATATTCTAATGTCTGAACATTGTAAACAGGCAAATATCAGGCAAGCATTGGTGTTATTCAATAAGATGGTAAAAAGTGGTATTCAACCTGATATTCATTCATACACCACATTGATTGCAGTCTTCTGTCGGGAAAATAGAATGAAAGAAAGTGAGATGTTTTTTGAGGAAGCTGTGAGAATCGGAATTATTCCTACAAACAGAACTTATACATCTATGATATGTGGTTATTGTAGAGAAGGAAATTTGACCTTGGCTATGAAGTTTTTCCATAGGTTGAGTGATCATGGTTGTGCCCCAGATTCTATTACGTATGGCGCTATTATAAGCGGGCTTTGCAAACAATCCAAGCTCGACGAGGCTCGGGGTTTGTATGACTCTATGATAGAAAAGGGACTTGTCCCATGTGAAGTTACTAGGATAACATTGGCTTATGAATATTGTAAGGTAGATGATTGTTTATCTGCTATGGTTATTCTAGAAAGGCTGGAAAGGAAACTCTGGATCCGGACGGCTACCACCCTGGTCAGGAAGCTTTGTAGTGAGAAGAAAGTAGGCATGGCTGCACTGTTCTTTAATAAGTTACTAGACATCGACCTTCATGTTAATCGTGTAATATTAGCAGCATTTATGACTGCATGCTATGAAACCAATAATTATGCTCTTGTTTCTGATTTGTCTGCAAGGATACACAAAGAAAATCGTTTGGAAATCAAAATCACAAAATAACGGGAATAAAAAGTACTAAGAGAGCTTCGGCCTCCTTGTTGATCCTACAAAGCTTAACTACAGATTAGTCAGAGTCCAAGGTTGCTTTTGGAAAGGAGGGGTTCAGACCAGGAAAAAGTCAACTTGCTTTCTAATGCTGGCTGACCTGAACTGTGAACAATAGGATCTTGTGTTTAAAGAAGTATTTGTGGGATCTTCATCTTGAATATTGCATTAGCTTAGAGATCAACATTTTGAGGTGATGAAGGAAAAAAATTGTGTAACTTCTCAGGTAACTTACATTTACCTCTCCCCTTTGAAATTTTAGAAATTTAGAAATCTTAAAATGGCATAGTTTATCTCAAAATTTGATAGTTTATTTGATTTACCATTTATCTTTCGATATAAGTGGCAGTCACAAACTGACAATGTTGTCAAGTCAAATTGCTGCTTGGGGCCATGACATGGTGGACACTGTGCCATCCACCATAGGCCACAATGTGTATTATATTCACCTTGTTTCCTACATAGGCGGTGATACATATGTATATGGCGGGTTTTCTTTCTAACACTAATAAGTGGACAGAAATACAGCATACACAACAGCAAGAGTGGAGCTTATTTCATGCACTCTTTTGCTGAAGCTGCTTCTCATAACAAGCGTGGACTTCCAAATAGTGTTGATATGTCATGTCTTTAACCTGTACTTATTATTTTTTGCTCTCTGTATAATCTCTCAGTTGAGATGGAAAGGGAAAATAGTTTGAGAGAAGTTGTATGCCTTTGTGGGGAATCTTGATGTATGTATATCACTTTATATTAATGAAACTTTTGCTCAGAGGTTTCTGACTTTTTTGCAATAATGATATGAGAATTCTGAGTTTACATAATTACACAAATGAGCCTTGTTTGTGGCTGTTCCAATATACACCATTTTACAACTCAGCATCTTAATGGCATAACCCACCCTCTTAACCCTATACAAAGCTTGAGCATGTGAATTACATATACTGAGCCAAAACATACTTAAAATAGATAGTATAGTACCTTTTACTGTGGTAAAATGTCCATATACACCACTATCACAAGAAAAATAAATAAATAACAAATGTTAAAAAGAGCTACTAATTGGAAGAGTGTCTAGTTAATAAATAACAACATATAAACATAAATAAATGACATTTCCCAATTCAAATGGTAAAAAAGACTACAGAGCAGAGACGTTTGATATGATGGGACGTGGATTTGAAGCCACAATTCCCCAATTCTCTGTAGTTAGTGTGTATGAGTTTTGCTGCTATACTCTTTGAAACCACAAATAAAAAGACGGCATTTCGGAATGCAAAACTAATATTTCAGAAAACAGTCCCAACTTGATTAACAGAGTTTTGGTTTTCAAATAAAGACAGTGAACTTAAAAACCACACATCCTATACTGACAGAATCTACAACATAAAATCACAGTTAATATAATAATTAGTTAGCAAAATCAAGGATCATACTTGACAATATACTTGAAAACTAAGTAATCATAGAATGACCTTGTTAAAATATTTTATTAGATTAGAATAGTCATTGGTTGTTGCTAAATGCAATGGCAGCAATAAGCTCATCCTCCGGGATACCATGCGCTAAATTTTGGGATTGACTCGGCTGTCCTCATGTAGAAGTATCGTACATTCCATTTGTTCCGTTTCAAGAAATACAATATTTTAAGCTTTTGTATAGAGCCTGGTTTGGGAAACCCTTGATTGAATTTAAGGGAACAAATCAAAGTCAAAGTCCGTTGATAATGATGTTGGTGAGGAGGTTTTTGTATAAGGTTCTGGAATGGGGAAGAGGAGTAATGAGGGTCCATACTTGGAGAATGCAACTGTAATTGAATTGAAAATGAAATATGGGAAGAAAAACATGTCTCATTTTTTATGCATTGAATGTTTTCTCCGAGAATTTCTGTGAAGATAATGATGAAGACGATGTTTGTTTGTTGAAACTACATGTCTGCAAAGGTTGCTGGTTTAACTATTCGTCATCCAAGGTGGTGACCGGACAATTCTAACATCAAGAAGGATCTCATTCTTGATTGTATCTGTTGCGCTCCGCAAGATGATACAGTTAGTATATATGGTATGCTATGATATGATAGGATTATAATTTCTATCAGCTTTTTGGATCTTGTTTATCACTTGTAACTTTTTGTGCTCCAAAACTTGTGTTAAGATTACTCTCTTGACTTGTGATCTTAACTTACATGTAAATATGTCTTCGATGTTAAGGGATGACAATCTGGTACAATATGATATGCTATTTTTTTGTTTTTGTTTTGTTTATATAGCTCAATGATTGAACACATTGATATATCTGCTGCTACGCAATGCATTCCATACACTAGAAATATCACTCAATCGCCACCAAAGTCACTTTCATGATTTGGAAGTTACTATCCTATTTCTATTCTGAAGAATGTTGATCTATTCTGATTGACATAAAACATAACACCAGCAAGTTGTGGACAAAAATCATGATTCTTGAATCATGTCAAGGTCCTCACCCTGTTTTGATGTTGCTCTAAATAGATTTGACAGTAAAAGAAACAGAATAAACTCATGAAAATTGTAATGGTAAATGATTGATATTAGATTAATTTCTAATGTAGGAAACAAGAGAAAATATGTTTGATATCTTTTCATATAAGTTGTAAGCTATTTTTATAAGTTATCTTTAGCAGTTTACTGTAAGAAGTTGAGAGTAACTTGTGGATATTTCATAAGCTACTCCATTGGAATGAAATATAATCAAAAAGAGTAGATGAAAAGTTGATGTATATAGATTAAATTTTTAACCACGTACATTGACTTTTTCAACTATCATTTTTACTTATATTTCATTCCGGAGAGAATATTAATTAGCTCCCAAATGCTTACAGCAGCACTTTTGTCATAAGATATGTCCAAATTATCTGTAGATAAAAAATAATCTAACTCCAATTTAACAACAAAAGAACATTGGAAGAGAAGTATGTAATTAAAGACAAACTTAAGTTAGATTACTAAGATTAAGTATAACAAGTGAGTTCGCTACTCATCTTCCTCAAAATTTATAAAACATAGTCGAAATTAGTCAAAACTTCATGAAAATGTTACCAACACTTATGGAAGATGTGTGTTATTTGAACAACCATTTGTGTGACAATTTTTTCGACAACCATAAATTTACTAAGAAAAGTACTCCTTCCGTTTCAAAATGATTGTTGTTTTAGCAAAAAAAAAATTATTTCAAAATGAATGTCACTTTAAGTTTTCAATGCAATAATAACTTTTTCTTTTCAATTGTACCCTTCAATTAATACTATACATTACTTCCAATATATATATGTTGTTTTAACATATATATTTCTTTTAATTAATGCATTTCTTAATATGTGTGTGTAAAAACCTTAACGACATTCATTTTGAAACGGAGGGAGTATGTATTAACACAAAAACTAGAATAACAGAAGAAAAAAAAAGAAAAGGTAAAAACATAATGTAAGTATGAAAGGGAAAGTTGTCGTAGAATGTTTGTACAAATATCATTTTCTTATAGAATACCCAAATTTGCGCAAAAGTTTAATATTTTATCTTCAAACATGAAATTAATCACTCCAATGAGGGCACTCGAACTTGAATCGCCTATAGCTGTACAAAATAGCAGTTATGGGGACAGTTAAATCTAATGAGAGAAAATATCATATATGTATCATATATAGATCTAATGTTCTCCACACACGAGTGCATTTGTGAAATAAAACATTCATATGCTAATTTCACTACATATACTTTAGATTTATCATATACATCCAACGCCAATGGTCATTTTCTATTGAAATACAAACGAAGACAACATATTCTACAAATCTAACCATAATTTTTCTTTTTAATAAGAAAAATTCCCTTCTCCACAACTAGTTCCATCTCTAAACACTTTTCTGTTTATTTTAAATAGTCTTACAACGAAACTCACATACACCAAATGTAGAGGAGAGTGTGGGTGGAAACTTATATTTCAACATATTAAATTAGTCAAAAATTCATTTAGCAATCAATTTAGAGATTAATTTAACAATCGTCACTAAATTGATCGCTAAATAAGGAATTGAATTTGTATTGTGCACCAGATTCTACATGCATACGAATTACAATCACTTATATTAACCAACACAAAGTACTGGTTGATGACTAACATAAATTTTTATAAAAAAATCATGAAAGTTTCCAATTTAGTTGGCAAATTATATCACACTATTTGTGTTTATACGACTTGCATTTCTTTAAGAAAAAAACAGTACTAACCAGAAAGTTTTTTTTGAACAAGACTAACCAGAAAGTTAATCCAAATATAGCAAGTTCTTCTAAAATTAAACATTTCATTATGTTGTAAAGTAGGTTTTTTAAAAAAATTCTTGAATCATTTATGTTTTTTTTTTCTTTCTATAACCTTATCACTGAAATTGCATAACACTCCCCCTCCCCCAAAAAACAATCACACATTATCTCATGTCACTACTTTAATTTTCTGTCACGATATACATATATACATTATTGATGCCTTTGTTTTTTCTTATATATGAATTAAGAAAATTGTTCAAAAGCAAGTAAGAAAAAGGTCTTGTAGAAGATAAGTAATGAAATGGTGAACGTACACGTGCACACGTGCATCCTATGTTGTGCTAAAAACAACCAAACATTTCTTAAAGCCGTAGAGTTAAGGTCACTCCATTAACTATTAACTACCAACGGATATTATCCTTTTCTGTTTTTGTAGATAAAAGATAAGGTTGGGTGAATTGGTGTTTGGATCCTCTACGGTTGGAGTATGGTACTACAGTTGTAAAGACAGCTAGCTAGGTTTTAAGAGAAAACTATTAGAATTGGTTCTTTCTCAAAATATAACAATTACTACAATTATAGCACCTTAATGCAGTTGTAGAGGATTATAGTTCTTTAAAGTTATACCATTGATTAAGATGGTCTCTTATTTTGCCGATAATTTTAACTCGGTTGAAAATCTACTCTTCAATCCTAGTGTCTTAGTTCAATACCCTAGCACACCAAAGCGATAGTCTCTTGTTTTTGTGAACTATTTGTAGAATTTGGGTCTAACTCAAATTACAAAGCCGGTTAGAAGAAGTTTACTCAAGCCTTATATGCACCACATAAGCTATATCTCTAAACAATGTGGGACTAAATTCACGCCTTCACACCTAACATAATGAAGATGTTGGAGGTTGCAGTGAAGACAACCCAAGTGTTGCAATTAGGTGGCTGGGACGCACCACAATGAAAGTAGAATTTTCAAGAACTGACAAATACATTCATATAACTGTAAAATGTTACTCAAATTTCTCTATTAAATTTAGGATAACTTATGATTTTTTGTCTAAAATTACAATTATGTCATGATTAATTACTATCAAATTAGTCATGGAGATACTTAAAATTCATAAGCAAGATATTTTTTAATATGTTGGCGTTATATAATGTATGGGCTCACATGTTCCGTTAATGTGCCACATCATAACTTTTATTCATAAAAATCAATTGAAAGACCATTTTAACTTACATTTTATTATTTCAAGATTGTGTTTGTTATTTTGCAAAAGTCGAAGAACATTTTACTAATACTTACAATTTTTAGTATCAAATTGTTTATTCACTTGTTTAAAAAAAAACAGGTATCAATGTATTTATATTTTATTCATCAACTCTACATCGATAACGCAATGTTGAACTCATATGTGATATAAGTTGGGTCCTGATTTGAAGTATCCTTTGATCAACAACTTGAGAGACAAATGAGTGGGCAGTGGCTGATGACGACAAGTACACCACATTAGGGCAAGTACTCTCACAACCAAGTCAGTGAATGATCGTGAGTGAAAGGTTTTAGGATTTAAAGAATGCGCACTGAAACCTATGCATCATAAGTTAGCATTTATAGAAAGATAATTGAGATGTTTTTTTAATAGAATTCATAATTAGACAATTGTCTTATGAGACAACTATGGAAAATCCTGATGTGATGATCATCACATGGTCCTGATTGTATCTTCGAATTTACTCGAGTCTGCCTCGAGGACGTATCCATATCAGAAAATTGCTCCACGTGAATTAACCCATGTTCGATAAGCTGAAGTATAACCTACATGAGTAAACTCACAATGGGGTTATAACCTACATGAGTTTAACTCATGCTAGAGGTTATAACCTACGTGAGTTAACTCGTGTGGGATGTACCAATGTAACGAATGTAACTTAAGTCACGTGAAATGTATTTCGGAAGTTCAGTTGGAAGTGAGTAAAACTTGGTGGTAGAAGAGTAATTTCTCCATATCATGGTCCCTAGTAGATCAATAATGATACCCGTTTTCTTGGTGGATCGGGCTTGACCTAAGTCCAAAAGAGATCCATATTCAATTCATCAATTGAACAGAACAAATCTTTGTTAGCTTTTTGTCTTTTACCTTGATAAGTGTGCCCATGGCTATGATCAATCATGAATGAATTCCGACCATTTGAATGTGTCAAGTGCACACTTAAAGACACGTACACATATTGGCTAGATTGGTGGTGTTGGCATGTTAATTTTGGTAGCATGATAAGTCTCATATCAAGACTCGTGCATGGTTTGTCACGTCAAGATTCATCAAATGGTACTAAACGGAATATGTGTACATCTTTTTATCCTAGATTGGTGATTGGTGATTCATGATTGGTGTGATGATTCTCACTCATTCTTCCACGTTTACCAGACAAACAAATGCAATTGAACAAAAGTAGGAAGAGTTGTGTAATTGGTCGGATAATATATAAAATTGACATTTTTTAAGAATCTTAGCAACTCTATGGGTGCCACGTATGGGGTTGGCCTGTGCAAGGTTCCATGTACATTCAAGCAATGCCATTTTTTTGGTTTGACATTTTCTTTGAGTAACTTTAATTTCGATTGAACGATATGTTTTAGCCTTTATATAAAGGGTTATGCTAACTTGCGCTCTAAGAACACATGTTAAAAAACCAAAAAAAAAAAAAACTTTGTATTGGTAAACATAATATTTTAACTTTTAAAAAGTCAAATGCACAGCTTTTAAAATATATATTTTTATAATGATTTCTTTAACATGTGCCTTTGAGGGCCCAAGTTAACATTTGTTTTATACAAAATATCTTTCTCGTAATTTAAATATAGGAAATGCAATTTTAATTAATGACACTTGTTAAGAAACTCAAAGTAAAAACTTTATTTTAAAAATGAGAAATGATATTTGAAGAATCATTTTGCAATAACTTTTATAACAATTTTCTCTCTCATACTAATATTATGTTCCCTCTCTACTAATACCTACATTTTTTTTCTTCTATATTTTGGTTGTCCCACAAGTTGTTTCATAAAATGGTTGTTCAAATAACACTCCTCTTTAAAAATTGTGTATTCAACAAAATAAAATATTAAAAAACAATTTTTTCAATATATATTGTAGCAATTTTTTCCTTTTTGAAATCTTTAACAAATACCCTTAGGGAAGTTGGTATTTGTTAGCATGAATTTTTAAATATACTTACAAAAAATTGTCTATATTTTATCTATATATGTCTACCAATCTTTGAAATTACAATTTTTTTTTGTGTAAACCAATTATCCTTTGTGTTTGCAACTGCAGAGACTAATTCCTTGAGGCTCGTGGGACCCAAATGGGTGACAAACTCTCTAAGAGTTTTAACGTTGTAGCACGCCCAAGACTGGATTCAAACTCAATACCTTGGTTAAACTAAAAGGAACATGTGTCATCTCATCTAAGTGCTCTTGGGCGAAATCATAATTTTGAAGACTCTCAATTGAAAAAATATTTATATAAATAAATACTTTTTTTAATAACTATTGTTCTTTCATTTAACTTATTTGCATTTTGGTCTACTAGAGACATACAATGATTAAAGGAGCAGATGATGTTGCCCATCATGTTAGTTCCTTTTTAAAATTAGAACATAAAAGTCCAGTTGATATATTGTTGTTATTTTTATTCTAGGATAGGATATGTTACATATACTCTTTCAAATAGTTTATAATTCATGTCTTAACTATTTATTGTTTTTTGAGGTATGATAGAGACATGTCTTAACTATTCATGTCTTAATATAGATTGGTCAAATATTTAAGTTTTTTTTTATTGATATAATGTTTGTTAATCTAATTTTATAGTTTTCTTTCTTATTTTCTTTTATTGATATTAATGTAGATATGACTATTTTTCATGTGAAATGAGAAGACAAAGATTTAAGAGACTTCTATATTTGCTTTTGTTTGCATCTTATAACTCGATAAGCCTAAAAACTGGTTGTTCGCGTAGATATATAAAATTTATCGAATTTGTGTAATAACTTTTTTTAACAAGACAATATAGAATATCATTAACGATAATCTTTTCAACACAAACCGTGTTAAAAAAGATTACAAAGAGTTCAAAAAAATTAATATAAATTTCTTATAAAATATAAAAGGATTTATCTAGCATGTGCAATATTGCACACGTTAAGGTAACTAAAAGTAATAATTTTTTTATTAAAAAACCTCAATTATTTATTAAAAAGTTATATATTTAATATAAAATGCACAAGTTTCAAGATAAACTTAACATTTTAAATTTTTTAACATGTGCAAATTTGTACGTGAAAGAAAAACTCAACATGAAATAGCAATAGAAAATCAATTAAGAGAACAACAAGCATTGTTGGGGGGACGAAGCCTCCAATAATGATAATTGAAATCAAATGTAACATATTTTGATTTCAACCACCAATAAGACTGAAACTTAATCTTCTCACATAAAGTTTGTAAATTTTCCTCCTTATGTTGAAAAATATGACCAAATGTAACAATGAAAGTCAATCCCTTTTTGAAAAACCACCAGAATCACCAAAATGCCTAAAATGTTCATAAAGAAAATTGTGACCTACTATTTCATAACCTAACCAATTTGCCACAAAGACCATAACCTGCCAAAAAAATCACATCTGACAAATAAATGATCCTTATCTTCATTCGTGTCACACACTTTTGTGCAAAAACGGTCATTGTTATTGATAACTTCTCTTCTAAGAAATCTGTCTATAGTTGGGATGCGGCTTGTAACACCCCGAGGTTAGAGCAATTCTTGATTTTAAGATTATATTGATGTTATGATGTTTAGTATTGTTATAGTGCTTAAAAATTATGTTAGCTATGAAGAAATAAATTATGATGACTAATGACGTACCAGGAGATTAATAAGATGAGGAAGAAAACAAATAAATAGAATAATGTAGGAAATGGGGAGGTGTGGGATGGAAGGAAATAATTAAGTGGGGGAGGGAGAAGTAAAAATAATAAAAAGTAGAATATAAATAATAATAGTAAGAGGCTAACCCAAGTATAAAAAGAGAATTAACATTCAAAGCTGTCACTTTTGCTGAAATGTTGAAACAAGAGAAGAAGAGGAGAAAACCCTAATTCAAGAGAAGAGAGCAAAAAAGTCGAGACTTCAGAGATTCGAGGTAAGAGGGAGATTCCTTTCACTTTAGGATAACTTAATCTATGAAGGGAGACTTGTCTTAAATTTTAAGATGTTGTTGCTGTTATGATGTGAGTTTTGATAAGAAAATGAAGATGAATGAATTAAAAGATGAAGTTGAAAGATCAGAATTGAGGGAAACAATTTTAGGTTTTTGAATTGAATTTTTTAATCTTAAAAAGAGTGGATAATCTGGTAGGTTAACGAAAAATTAGTGTTTTAATGATAGGGTAATCATGGGGTGAGTATGAGGGTCGTGTTTGGTGAATTGAGGGTCAAAAACGGGGTTTCGTAAAGGTTCCCTAAGGTGAAATCGCAGAAAATCTGCGATTTCTGTTACCTGATACCTGCACACGTTCGTGCTACTTGAGAGCACGGTCCGTGCACACCTCACGACATTATATGAGGTTTTGTGTGTTTTGGAGGGGGCATGGTCGTGCCTCTAGTCATCACGGTCGTGCCTCCAGCCAGCACGGTCGTGCACCCTGTCTAGGCTTATAAAAACCACTTTTTTGACCACATTCTGCTCCGAATTAAGCTTAGGTGTCTTCCTGAAAGTTGTAGGTATGGATGTTAACTTTCCAATGGCTCTGGGTTTACCTTATTCAGACGTCTACAACTTGAGTTATGATCAAAATACTACACATAGGTCAACATGATCGTGCACTCTTCCCAGGCTTAGGAAAAACCAACTTTTTCACCCCTTTCTGTTTCGAATCAAGCTTAGGTGTCTTCATCAAAGTTGTAGATATTGATGTCTGATTTCAATTGAATTTGGTTTGACCTCTTTTAGACATCTACAACTTGAGTTATGATTAAAACACTGTACCTGACCACGCTTTGTTTTTCATGAGATATTCAGCACAACCATTTCAATGGATTCCAAAACCACTTTGAAAATTATATGAAGTTTAAGAGATCCGTTAGATTGAGAAGAGACTGTAATGATCCTAAAATAATAAACAAAGATTAGGAAATGTACTTAGGCATAATAAAAGGCGATTA